>Ga0099822_1012313_pt1 | contig 10250 bp, 3 predicted proteins | sample CowpeawhiteBW_FD_76839 | JGI IMG/M metagenome (GOLD analysis project Ga0099822, IMG submission 76839) | Root nodule microbial communities of legume samples collected from California USA - Cow pea white BW | ecosystem: Host-associated > Plants > Roots > Nodule | place: USA: California | collected... | reverse complement strand
TTAATATATAAATTAAAATTATATTTATTAAAAATAAAGTAAAATATATCAGAACAGATAAAAGAATAACCATTGATAAATAAAGAAGAAGAGAAGAAGTAGAGACATCTGATTTTATAAAAAGTTTATAAAAGTAACGATCAATTTTTAAAAATTTAATAAATTATTATATTTAAAGAGTAAAATTAGTATTTTAAAAAGTGAACACAAAAAGGAGAATCCCCTTTATATATCGTTATAGATGATAACCGATCGTAGGTGATAACAAAACTAAGTTTAACAAAATTTTGTAGTATAGACCACAGTCTAATTCAATTGTGGAGGACAAATATTCAATTGTATTTAATATTTGGTATTCTTCTTATACAAATTAATTTAGGGATTTAGATTTTCATAAACATAAAATGCAAATAAATGAATTTAATAACCTCAATTTATTTTTTTTAAATAAAATAAATGAATTGTTTGAACTTAATAAATAAAAACTATATTAAAATTTAAACAAAAATATTATAGTACATTAAATAGATGTATTGAAAAATATAAAAGAAAAATATATCATATGAAAATAGTTAATGTTATTATCTGATTGTGAATTATTAATAAATGCAAATTTATGCCCTCATTTAATCTTTAATATTGACTTCTTAATTGATATATGTACTTAAAATATTGTTTTAATTAGAATTTGTTATAATTACATTTATTGAACTTGTTATATAAAAATTTGTTAAAAATAGCTTTTATAGTTGTATTAATGTTCTTTGAATATTCTAAGGTGTGCTCGTACACTATAAGATCCATGAGTGTGTAGGGATGACAACGGGACGGAGCGATGACGGGTCTCGCAATCTCATACGTATCTCCATAACAAAAATCATTATTATCCTCATACCCAAACTCAACGGGTATTAAACTTTTGTCACATCCCCATCCTTATCGGGTAACGGGTATATACTCGTACCCATACCCATATTTGTTTTCTTACTATTTCAATATTAATTAATTAATTAAGTTCCATAAAATAATATACAATTACGGTAAAGGAAATATGATATTATTAAATATTCAATATGAAGTGGATATTTGTTTCTACGATATCAAATATTTAGAAAGAAAATATAATTGTATACATTTCAAATTAGAATACCAAATCGAATTTTATAACAACCAAAACATTTATTAAATTTGCAAACATTAATGAAACCTAATTGATAAAATCTAAAATTATTTTTAAAAAAGTATAAAAGGAAAACAAATATTCAAATTAAAATATATTTTAAGTGTTTTTTTACTTCAATTTTTTCAATTCTCGTGATACACTAATAAAAGTTATAATACATCACTTAATCAAAATCATGCAAAGAATAAAGATTAAAGTAATAATAATAAATTTTCAACATAGATCTTGTATCGTTTGAACTTCAATATATGTTCGATGGTGATAAAAAAAATATTCATAGCAATTATATTAAATTTTTATATTATAGTAAATAAAATTTATTTATACAATTATAGTGACAACATTACTTTTCAATAATGAGTTAGAAAATAAAAAAAAAAGTTATATAAAATATATCAAAATAATATTCGATATGATAAAAATAAACAACAAATAAAAATAATAAAAAAGTTTCAAATATATGTCTTAGAAACAATTTGAGAGATTATTGAATGAAATCGCACAAGGTAAAACATATATATAATTACAAGTATGATAAGATGAAAAATAACTTAGAGATCTAAGAAAACTTTTCAAATATCAACATAGTCGATGGTTGAGAAATAACGAAAATTGTTTTAGCAAAACTAAAAAATTCTTCAAATGAAACAAAATTAATAGTAATAGAGTAAAAAGATAAATTTTTAATATTATCTAGTAATTGAAAAGTTAATACTATTAAACACTTGAATTAAGAGTGTTTAACATTTTCATATGAAAGAAAAATATACAATAAATAAAATTATTAAAAAAGAATAAAAATATTTAAATGTGAGACATTAAAAATATTTAATTAGCATACATCAATTGAACATAATTGGATAAATGTTATGATAATATGAAAAATATATTGGAGATGCAAAAAAATTTCTTGAAAAACAAACAATTAGAAGAATTAAACAATAAAAAGTGTGGTAATATATATTGAAGACAGCTGAAATACATTACGAAAGATCTCAAGAACTAAAATTTTAGCCGGTCCTCCTTTTTAACACCTCCTTCTGTTTTACACATTATCCTCTCTTTCTTCTTCCATTCTTATGTTATTTTTTCTTCTCATGGAGTGTTAAACCTCTAGAGTGATTTTGTTTTAATTTCCTAATGGAATTATAAAGTTAGATGAATACAATTCTTTATTCTCTTTATTATTGTTGTGATTTATTTTTATGTATATCTTTTATCTCATAATAAAAGTAAAAATAATTATTTTTACATTGTAGCAATTTAGTACGATGTTAAATCTACATAATATAACAATCATATGAGTGAAAGGATTTTTACTTTTAATTAAGAGTCTATTTTGATTAAAGTTAGAAACTTTAACAAGAACTAATCAATAATTTACTTTGATTAATTAATTTGTTACTTGAAAAAGAGGTAAGAGAATAAACATGATTAAACATACTAATATTTAATTAAGAATGTACTTTGGTTAAATTTACTATGGTTAATCTAAAAAGTTTATACTTTTGATTGAGAAATGTGCAATTCTTAATATTAAAAATGAAAATAAATTAATTAAGAATTTACATTAATTAAATTGAAAATTTAAGACAATAATCAATAGAATAATATTTAGAAAACCAATTATGAATCGACCTATTTTGAAAGACTATGGAATCAATCTATTTCTTTATTCTTATTTAATTTTTTTATCTTCTTGCAATTTTATTTGTTTCTTTCACTTATTATTTTGTTATTTAATTTTTATTTTTATTTTTTTTATTATATTTTTTTTACTTTATTTGTCTAATATTTGTGTATAGGTTTTATAAAAATTAATTTGTTAAAAATTAATTATGTGTTCGTTGATAATAGAGATGTCAAAATGGGTTCCAACCCGTGAGCCAACCTTGCTCACCACGAGTTTGGGCCATGTTTGGTTGAGAAAAATTCAATTTTTTCAAAAGTGGGTTGAACTGAACCTGACTCACATAACTCATAGGTTAAACGGGTTCGAGCCGAGTTGAAAGTGAGTTGACTCACTTAACCCACCAATATTTTTTTGTAATTTGTTTTAAATTTTTTTGTTATAATTATTTACTACTTCTAATTATATAGGTTCACAATTTCCTATTTTTACATATTTTTAAATGCTAGAATGTTGTTCAATAATATTTGAATAGTTTAAATGTTTAATTAATTTGTTTGTCAAGTTATATAAGTCGATACTTTAATCTTTAACTATTATTTTTATAATATTATTTAGAGAATTAGGCGAACACTTTGATTCCACTATTATCAAAAATAAATTAACTTAATTCACTATTATTGTAATACAATAAATATATAAAATAAATAGCAAAAAAAAAAAAACATGTGTAAGTGAATTAACCCATTAATCCACCAACCCGTGGTGATCGAACCAAGTTGCAAAATTTTTGACTCACTAAAAAGTGAGTCAACCCGTGTCACTCTGACACCGATACTACTTTGAATTTTGTTATCCAGAATAATTATTTTGGTTACTTGCTTAACATTACTGTTATACTTAATAGTAGGATAGCATTATACAATAAAAGTATGGAATTTGCTTTTGTAATAAATAGTTTAAAAGTAAAAATACCTTTTTGTTCCTAATTTTCGTTTAAGTTCTATCAAATCGGTCATAATTTTGTTTTTTTGTTCAAATAAGTCTCAATTTTTGTCAATTATGTTCAGTTTAGTGATTTTTTTTGCTAACACCGTTTAAATCATTAATGGTAATGAATAGTGACTACCACATGTCATTTCGTGATTTTTTAAAATATTTTAAAATTTTTTTAACTCATTTAATATTCACATGTTCACGTGTCAACCCAACAATGTGCTTTGTGTCAAAGTTAATGTCTTATATTAATTTTGGTTCTTATATTCGTTAGTTTTATTCAATTCTATGTTTTTTTTAAATGAAACAATTTTGTCCCTCTCCAACTTGAAACCAAATTTATTTTTTATATTAAAATTTACATTTTTTTAAATATTTTTATTTAGGGTTACAATTAATTTAAAATTAGAACCAAAATTTTAAGGATAAAGACTAATTTTAAAATTTTAGATCAATGATGTTAGTTTACATCCTTAAAATTTTTTATCTAATTTTAAATTAATTCTAAGCTTAAACTAAAAATATTTAATAAAAATGTGAATTTTAAAAAAAACATCATTATAACTTTTATATAAAAAATTTAAATTTGTCATAAGGACAAAATTGTTTAATTTTAAACAAAACTAGGATTAAATTGAACAAAAATAACAAATATAGGGATTAAATTGAATATAAAACATTGACTATGATTCGTGGACATTTTCTCAAAAATAAATAAAAAATTAAAAAAAACTACAAAGTGACACATAACAATCATTGTTCATGCTTATTACCATTAATGATTTAAACAGTGTTTAAAAAAAATGAGCAAATTGAACAAAATTAATAAAAAGTGGAATCTATTTGAAAAAAATAAAATTAGAACTGATTTTACAAATGTTTACGAAAATTGAAAAAAAAAATATTTTAACCTAGTTTAAAATTATATAATCATTAAACTTAATGTATAATATGAAAACGTCTTATAAAAGGAGAGGGAAGTTTACTTAACTGACCAGTCTCATAAACTTACAATGATATATACAAAAAACAATACTTTTTAAATAGCTGAAATCTAATTCTTCTCTCAATTAAAATTAGACTTTTAAAAGGTTTTTATATTTTAGTTGTTTACACATATTGTACATCGAAAATAAATATTTTTTTGTTGAAAGCGCTATTGTACATTAAATTTGAAGACCGCTTAATGAGAAATTGAATCTTGATTTATGATATTATGAAAAATTGTGTTTACTTTTCAACAACTTTGAGTGTGACTGAAACAAAACATTGGAAATGATTTTGATTAGAAAAATAAACGTTATGTGTGTAGATCTAACTCTTGTCAATTAAAAGTTTATTATTAGTTTTTATCAATACTTTCAATTAGTTTATTTAACTAATTAAGTCTAATCTAACGTAAAGTTAACACTAAACAAGTGATTATAACGTGCCCATTTTAACCCATAATTCTATTTTATTTTGATAATTTCTTAATTGTATTATATAATTTAGAGTGTGTTGACAGATATCCACTATTAAAATTACATTCACCAATTTGACACTTTATTCAAACTTTAATCCATAATTATACTAATTTAATAAAAAAGGGTGCATCAGTTTAATCAAAGGTGTTGTGGTTATTATAAAAAAGAAAAAAACTTGTTTCATCCACAAATTAAATTAAATTATAAAGTATTTAGTATCTACATTTTATAAAAAATATATAAAACATCTTTCCCAACATATATGAGGTATCATGTAAAGTGTTTTTCATTTAACAAACCAATTTCCAACTATAGTACAACATTCACATATTATTCATTGGAATCATGTTTTACTTAACTTTCATAAAATATAGAAATGAAATAATATCTCATTATTTAATTTAATGACGAAACAAGATTGTTTATTATAATTTAAAACAAAAAATATATTTAACTTTAAAATTTAAATTATTCAACTTGTGTTAATCAGATTTGATTGACACATAAATATATTAATTAATTTTTGATGTTATTATGTGATAATTAAAAAGTTTTGTAAAACCCTATTAATAATTATGTAACATTAATATGTTACAATTAACATATTGATTCGAGATTGGACATAAATTTAACTAATAATTATACTAATTTTATCAAAATATTACTTTTAATTTACATGTGAAATTGTAGAATTGATATACCCCACATAGGGCTACATGTTTATCATTTTTCTGTAATGTAAAGTAAGATTCCCTCCTTTCAAATAAATCAAATCCCACCATTTAAATAATACGTTACGTGTACATGCGGAGATATGGTTTTGGAGGTCGTTTTTCTTTTTGGTTTGTGTATGGTTTTGGTACTCGGATTAAAAATAATCCTCCAATTATCTAACTCATATTCTTAATGTAATTTGTCATGCAAAATTTGTACTTATACCTTCTGTGCATATCCATGAAATCCGATCAGCATTTTCTGAGTTTCTTTTTTACATATAATGATTCTCTAATTAACATTTTAATTATTAACAATAATTACTTTTAATAAATTTGTACAGCCATCTGACATCTACTTGTTTTTACCATTTTCTCATAATTACACAAATTTATTTCGCTAATTACTGTTATTTTTGAAAATCGTAAATTAAATGGTATAAATATTTTTAATACTCAACTTTAATGTTTTTGGACACATATTAAACTTATATTTAAAACATTATGAATTGCAATTGTAATTGGTACTATGAAAACTTCCAATTTTAATAAATGGTTGTCATAAATAATTAAAATGGGCGTTTAAGAAATTAAATAATAAAATTAAAGGAGAGAGAGAAATAGAGTATAATGTATGTTATATATATAAGTAGTTTAGAGGTGGTAGTACAGAAAAGAAAGAGAGGAGTGAGGAAAAAGGGTGAAAGAAACAAAGGGGGCAGCAAAAAGTAGCACCTCCCCTAAGCTTATCCCAGCGCCAGACACCACCCTCTTCCGGTAGTTTCAGCCCACTGACTGTGACAGTAACACCAATGGGGGAGGTCTTAGTAACCCTTCTCTACCTTTCTTTTTCTATTCACTCTTATGTGTTTTACACACATGAAACTACTAACCTCTATTATTATTTTTGTTCCTGTTCTGATTTTCTGCTTCTTTTGTGCTGTAGGAGGGAAAGAAACCGGAGGAACCCAAGGTGGAGGAGAAGAAGCCAGAAGAAGCCGAGAAGAAACAAGAGGAGAAGAAGGAAGAAACAGCGGAAAAACCAGCAGGGGAGAAAAAACCAGAAGCGACTCCTCCACCGCCACCGCCACCGCCCGAGATTGTGCTCAAAGTGTTCATGCATTGCGAGGGTTGCGCTCGGAAGGTTCATCGCTCCCTCAAAGGATTCCCAGGTGGGTCCCACTTTTTTTCACACAACACCCCCTTTTGATTCGTGGCATCATATCTGAACCCACTCGTGTGTGTTTGAGTTTAGGTGTCGAAGAAGTGCTCACCGACTGCAAATCTCACAAGGTGGTTATCAAGGGAGAGAAAGCGGATCCTCTGAAGGTTTTGGAGAGAATACAGAGGAAGAGTCACAGAAAGGTGGAGCTTCTCTCTCCGATCCCGAAACCTCCAGAGGAGAAGGTCCCGGAAGAAGAAAAACCAAAGCCCAAGCTCGAAGAGAAAGTACAAGAGGTTTGCTTCATTCTGCACTCGCTACTGCTCGCTATCTGTTTTACCTTATAATTATACCGGTGTTTATCTTTTCCTTCGGCGCAGCCACCGATTGTGACGGTTCTGAAAGTTCACATGCATTGCGAGGCTTGTTCACTGGAAATCAAGAGACGCATCCAGAGAATGAAGGGTATGTCTGATTTAATTTTTCCTATGCTACAACCCATCAGCACGAGGGCTATTGGATTTAGCAGAAAAGTACTTTCACTGTTTGAATCTGAATCACCCATGTGAAAGGAATTATTCTTATTATTTTTATTATTGTTTCATTATTCTCGTTTCATTAATTCCACTACCCCGGAACTTTAAATCGAATTAATTAAAATATTAAAGTCGTCAGATTTAGGTTGAAGTGATGCAGTTGTGGTAAAATTCCGTGCCTTTATAATCCCATTTAATATTCATTGCAATTGGTGAATAGCGAGCCCCATCATTTAATTTGAGTTCAAGTGAGTTTTTTTATTACTACCATTAAAATTGTGCAGGGGTGGAATCAGCTGAACCCGATCTGAAGAAGTCAGTGGTGAGTGTGAAGGGCGTGTACGATCCAGAGAAGTTGGTTGAGTACGTGTACAAGAGAACTGGGAAGCACGCAGTGATCGTGAAGCCGGAGGCAGAAAAGAAAGAGGAGAAGGTGGAGGAAGCAAAAGAGGAGAAAAAGGAGGAGGTTGAGAAAGAGAAGAAGAAGAGTGGTGAAGGAGAAGAAAACAAGGAAAAGAAAGAGGAAGAAGCAAAGGGTGAGACGAAGGCAGAGGAAACAGCAGTAGTAGCAGCAGCTGCAACATCTAGTGAAGAGAGCAACAAGGTTGTTCCAGAGGTGAAGATTAATGAATACTTCTATAACCCACCAAGGTATGGCATGGAGGTGTATGCATATCCTGCACACCCTGTACAACCAGCATACCCTGCATATTTCCATGCCTACCCTCCCCAGATATTCAGCGATGAGAACCCAAATGCCTGCACTGTCATGTAAAAACGGAAGGGGTCAAGGGTGAAATGGGAAAATTCTCAACTATGGGTGCCTCATAATATAGATTATACCCTTTCCTGGGTTACTTATGCGCTGTTGTACTATTCCTGCTGAAAGTACACTGTATGCATAAACTATAGAATTTTCAATTTCCTAAGACTTTATGTTTAAGTACAATAAATATACTATACTACTTAAAAAATCAGAAAAATTAAAATAAGTAGTATCAGTGACTGCAAGTTTAAGCTTCAAAATAAGATGAAAATCTTTAACAAAAAAATAAACTATTTTTATGACATTTTATTTCTTTGAGTTTTTTTCGTCTTTAAAAAGTATATTATTAAATGTATTTCTTCATAATCGCTATATAATATTCACAATAACTTCTCAACATCTAAATCTCGTCTTTCATCAAGGGAGATACATTCGGAAGACAATCATGAAATAATCTTTACTAAATTTATTGCGATAAGTGATGTATATGTTCATACTCAGAAATCATGTTTTCTTTTTTCCTGAGATGTCATAAATATGTCGTAAAAAATGTCATAAAATATAGTTCATATCTCTTGAATATTTGAGAATGAAAAATCTATTTATATATACAAAGTATTAAGATTCTCGTTTCCTTAAAATTTATTTAAAAATAGGTTAAATACGTTTTTAATCCTAAATTCATATTAAATTTTTATATATTTTATTTTAAAACTTTAAAAATAAATAAATATTATATTATACACATTCGAGAACATCTTATTCACTTGATCCGAGATGATCAAGCTTAAATGTACTTGGGATAGCATGATAAGATGTTGATTAGGACAACAACAAGAATGATGGTGATTAAGTTAAGATAAATGGCTAAAACTCAATAGGAGAGTATTAAGAAAGCTAATCAAGATAATTAAGTACTTGTATCATATTCATTTAGGTAAAAACTCATAAACACACTATAAATAGCATAGTAAATTAATTATATTCATTATTTAAGCATTTATTACCATGTGACACTTGGCTAACTTGAGCGTGAAAATGTCTTATGGAGAGACACATTCCTTTTTGGTCTTGAGGAGACGAAGACCTAGGATATCTCAGCTTGAAGGTTGAAGTACGTGGGAAGAGTTATCCATGAAAGTCTTTGTAGGGTATATTCGGTCTCGAGAGAACATATACGGTCCTTTTAATCCAATTGAGTTAAATACTTTTATGTGTCAAATACAACTTAGGATGGAGTTTGACTTGTTTACATCATTTTGGCACGTTCTAGCTTAAATGTCACTTTAGAATATCGTTTAACAAGTTCAACAAAATTAATGTTATTAGCTTAAATATTGATTCATTTTTAAAATTTGAGGATGAAATTGCATCAAGGTTTGGGATATGGACTACAATAAGCATTCACTTAAAATTGTAGGAGAATTTGATGCAAATTTAAATGGAATGCGGACTTACGAAATTTTAAGAGTTACAAAATTTTAAGAGTCATATAATTACAATATGTAATATAAAAGTTCATATAATTACTATATGAAATATTATGGATTTTGGAAATTTTTAGGTATTACGAAAATAAGAGAGATATGAGATATATGATAAATATAAGAAATATGTTATAAGAAAAAACTATTTTATTTTATTCATACTCTCTCTCTCTCTCTCTTCTCTCTCTCTCTCTCTCTCTCTATATATATATATATATATATATATATATATATATATATATATATATATAAAAAAATATAACAAAATATAAATATATAGAGTATTTTATATATATATATTTTTTTTTTTT
>Ga0099822_1012309_pt1 | contig 10251 bp, 2 predicted proteins | sample CowpeawhiteBW_FD_76839 | JGI IMG/M metagenome (GOLD analysis project Ga0099822, IMG submission 76839) | Root nodule microbial communities of legume samples collected from California USA - Cow pea white BW | ecosystem: Host-associated > Plants > Roots > Nodule | place: USA: California | collected... | reverse complement strand
GACCAAGGTTGTGAATGGATCTTTCTCATATAGGTTATGAGATTGGGGTGTAATGTTATAAAGAAGTCAATAAACTAAAAATTGGCTAAGATAGATTGGGTGAGGCTTAATGTTTATTATTTTATTGTTTGTATTATTTTTCTTTCTCAGCTCACCCTTTATGTTTGTGTGTTTGTGTTTGGCGATGATCACGTGACTTGTCACGTGGGAGCATATGTGAATCCAGGTGAGAACGTCGATGCATAGTGACAGAGCGGGGCAGATGATGGGGGATTTTTCTCTATGTTTTATTTTCATGCATTTTGTAATAAATTTTATCATGCTTTTTCTCTATTATGAACATGTCATAAAGATGGAGTAGTGTGATTGAACTACAGCGAGATAAGTTTTAAATTTTCCCGCGCTTGGGAACTTTATATAATGTCTTAATTCCAAAAGAAATTTTATGATATATGTTTTATCTAGTAATATCCATCTAGGGTGTTACATTATGGAGATTTGATGTTGCTTGAGTTGATCAAGCTTTATATGCATGCCTTCCATATGGATCAATCATTAGCAAAACAAGCTTGAAGATTGTAATTCAATTTGTAGACCATTTAGCATTTATTAGATGTATAGGGTCTTTATTATGTCTTTTAATCTAGTGAAATATTTTTCAACAGGTTAAAAAGTGTCTTTTAATTTGTTGAATGGATCTTTAACAGATTAAAAGGTTAGCTACAATAGTCTTAAACTATGACTTATTCAATCAGTTGATTTATTTTTTAATCTACTGATTTCACTTAAATTAAGTGAAATCAACCGATTGATTTAAAAATCAATCTGTTTTGCAAACCTGGTAATTCTCTATCTTTCGTGATCATACAGATTACAGCTAGTGAAGGTTGATCTTGGATAAATTTTTAGAGCATTTTGCTTTGTTTTGAAGCTTGGAGAAGGTGTTCGTGGTAGGCAGGGTTGTGCTACCACTAAGGTTTGATCTTTCTCAAGCTTTGTGTGTATGTGCCTGGTGATTCTTGTGTGATTCAAGAGTCTTTTGTGTGTGATTTTGTCTTATTTTGGAAGTGTAAAGGTGAAAACTTTGTAAATCTTTTGATATAGTGCAAAGTCAAGCTCAGGTTACCTTGACAAACTGGATATAGCTCAGGTTTTAATGAACTAGTATAAAAGTCTTGTGCATCAATCTTTTCTCTAACCCTTCTCTCTTACGTTGTCATTTAAAGTTTAAAGAATTTGGATTTAAACCATCTTTTGATATTCTTGAGTGTTTTGGTGGCATCTACAACATTGAGCATGTTTGTATAACTCATTGGAACTTGTCATGATTGATATTTTACATTGTTGTTTCTTTGAATCACAAATCTACATTTTTGTATTTTTCCTAGTATTTCAGTCGACTGTTTTTCTGATTCAATCGATTGATTATACCAGTATAGAGTTTGTTTAGTATAATTAATCGACTAACTCTGTTTTTGATTGGTTGAAAGTGTATTGTCCAGAGGTGTTTGCATCCAAACTTAGTGATCAAATTGATTCAATTTAAAACAATTTTAAACCTTCAAAAGACATCCTATTTTTAACTAGTCAATTCAACCCCCTCCCCCCTCTTTTGGGCATTTCAACCATTTCAAAACTTATATCAGCATCCAAACACAAGCTTGTGAAACCATACATCTTTTATCCTTATTCCTTGATTGTAGCAACGATCGCTTGCAATTTCTTCCTTCAACATTTGTAAAATTCATAGTAGTCGACACATAAAAAGCCCAATTTATGTGACCTTTGTAGTTAACAGCAAAAGGAAAATTATTGTGAATGTTATTTTCGTGATGGATCACCATCCTTGTTTTGCTAATAGCCACTGATGGTTATGAATTGAAACGAAATAATAATTTCAAAGCGGCTTGGTTTCTCCGTAGTCGAAACACAAATTCTTTACCTCTACATTATAGTGGGTGCATGTGGTAAAGTAAAATAAAGCCTAATTGGCATTCATCGTGTAGTGTGTATATCAATTGTGGCTGTATACAATTACAACTTTATTTTGAACGAAACAATTGAAGTTGGTGTCACGTGATGACAATGACAAAGTCTCCTACTCATAAGTAGTGGTGCCTTTAATTTTAACATGACATATCACATGCCACATAATTAAAGCTGACATAATGATAATGACTAAAGCACATACTACTTTGAAAAAAGTATGGATTCTTCTGCAAAGTGGATCTAAATCTTGTGCGTTAAATTATTCTACTTTGAATCTCAACCTTTAACCTAAACAAACAAAAATTGTCATTCATGTATCCCACGCTGAGGGCTATAAATAATGTGCTTCATCAATTTCTTCATCAATCTAATCAAGTTAGTGCCATATGACTCCTACCCCAAATGACATCTACAACATTCATTGTGTTAGTGTACTTCAATGGCAGCATATCTATGTTGAAGATTACTATTCTAATAAATATATTAGCTCCAACACGGCATGGGTGACCATAACAATTACTATGACTATGTCCCAACTTAAGCAGGCAATCCTCAACCACTTCAACGGTTCAATGTTACACGAATACGAAGTAGACTTATGTTACAAGTTATCAATCTTCATATATGGAGATATTACACATTACCGATCTTGTATGATGTGTGGAGATGACGACGTTAAGTCCATTTTTTATTAGGGAACGACAAAAGAATGCCATCTTCCAGTTGAGATAATGGCCTTTTTTACATCAAGGCATCGAAACGCAACCCATGACGAAGTTTATTTTTATTTTTCTAATAACTTCAACATGTTCCTCAACGTAGATTGAGGTTTATATTTTCTTCTTTAAAGTATGTATTTTTATTTATGAACTTCTGCTTCATCAGATGTGTATGCATGTTTTAATTTCAATGCATTTTAACTTACATGATGGGGCTGGTGAAATGCTAATATGATATAATGGTTTTCTACTAACTCATGTGACGTCAAACATCGCTTCATGCTGATTTCAAGACACAAAATGTAAGACCTAAGAAATTTAAGTAATTAAATAAATAATTATTTGACAAATACGGGTAGTGAGAGCCTTTATGACATTTAATGCTGGTTTTTATGACGTGTAATAGTACTAGCTCACATGGTTGAGAGTACTTGGTTATTATGAGGGGACTTGTGTTCGAGTCTTGTGTATGTCAATTGTGTGTTATTTTAATTGTTTATTATTTTGATAATATGTTTGGTCATGATGCGTGGTAATATAATCTTATATGTATAGGAATTATCACGAAACATGAATTGGTTGATTTTTTCTGCATTGACTTGACAATTGGGTGATGGTGTGTTTGAACCTCTTTGCTTGTGCAAAAATAAAGTCTTTTTTGCCAAAATTCTTTTTGGCATGACGGTGAAGGAGCAGAAACCCTAGAAGGACAGATGGAAGGGTTGGAAAAACCATCTAGTAATGGTTTTGAATAGCAATTAGAACCATTTTTAATGCAATCCCGTTTTCTAGTCATTAAACCTAATTAAAGTGTAGTTAAGATCAATTTTGTGGGAGGATAGTGGGTTTTTGAGACTACCATATTGTGAGGGTTGTTGAGAGGGCATTCCAGACACCAATTAGAGGAAGTATTGAGGATTAGGAGCAAATTTTGAGAGGAGACCAAGGCTAGAGTAAGTGTGGGGCAAGAAAGACTCTAGAAATTTCAATTGGAGCAAGGAGTACCTGATTAGGGGAGCTGAAATTTTGGCTTTAATGTATATATATGTAATTGCGTGATGAATATATGCATGAGTGCCTTTGTCCTTCTTCCACTTACGTTGTTTTTACATTTTTGGGTTTCTGCCCAGAAACCACTTGACAACAATGAAGGTACGCCAGGTAACACATGCCGTTTGAACTAAGTTTCTAGGTTCTGCCCAAAAACTGCCTGGCGGAAATGAAGGCCCGCCAGGCGATATGAACTGGATTGGTTCATTTTCTACGACTTTGTGGTTTCTATTTGAACGTACACATTTTGTTTTGGGTAGTTTTATGCAAGATAGATGAACCTTTGTTAAATTCTACATGTTTGAGTGCCTTTAAATTGATCAAAGTAGATGGAAATATGTTGTTTATCGTATTTTACGCGCAGTAGGAACCTCTAAGCGGTGGTTTCCTATTGCCAGGAACCAAGTCTCTAGTTTTGTTTCACTAGGAGGCATGATCTAGTCTTTGGGCGACTACAATTTTCTACTTTGCATAGTTTCATAAAACTACGTTTTCTGGTTTGTTAACCGTTTGATTTAGCTAAAATTTTGATAGGTGATCCATAACATATAGTTCTTTACTTTAAATGGTGGAGATTTGAATTGAAGGTCTGTAGCTAGAGATATGTGTTACTCATGCTTGTTGGTTTGATTTCCCTAAGAGTATGATTAATATTGGATGCTTAAATGTTAGTATGGCTTTGATTGGTGAATGCATATGTGTGTGTGTGTGTGTGTGTGTTTGTGTGTGTGTGTGTGTGTGATTGATGAGTATTTTTCTTTTTGTAGTACTTGCAAAGTGGGGGCTAATGCTACAAACCAGACAAGCCACAAAGTGTGGCCATGAGGAACTCCGACAACGAGGAGGACGTACAGAGAAAATGTTTCACATGGCTTCCGGAATATAAAATTCAGAATTTACTTTGACTTTCGCATTTTATTATCTAGAAGTTTCTTGGAAGATAACTTTTACTTCCTAACTGTGTAATCCAGAAAGGATAAAGTTGGAATCTTCATAATTATGGAGGTGTAAGAAGAAAAGTAAGGATGTAAAGTACTGGAGAATCACTCACTCAAGGCCTTTGAATAAGATTTTATCTTTCGTTAGCTTATCATAGTTTGGTAATATGGTAATGATATTTTAATCTAACAACCACTCTGATTACCTTTGAATTATGTATCTTGATTTTCTTTTAGTGAAGTAACGTGATGATCTAAGAATGATTAGAGTAGTGAGTTAAAAGTGAGCAAAATATCATTATCATATTTACATGTGCTTATTTTAATTTTTTATATATTTTAAATACTGAAATCTTATACAATTACATTTTATTTTAGTTTTTAACGTAATAGAATTATGATCTTACCATATTGTTAATATTGTTAAATTGTTATAACAATTTTAGTCATACCGTTTGAATCAAAATCAAATAATTAAACCTTCAAATAGTGAATCGGTTCACTCAATCGTTTAGTTGTAAAAGGGTCGGTTCTTGGATATATGATAAGACGTGAATTTCATAATATGTTATTAACACAACCGAAAACAAAATATGTCAAACATGCTTTTATAGAATTATTATTTAATGCTACACCGAATACAAAGTTATATAAATCAATGGTGAATATATATTTAAAGTTTTCAATAACTCAGTGCATGTTTTCAAAAATATTAATTTTAAATTGCAAGTTGTCTCTTATGCTTCTACTAATTCTAATAATATTTTTAGGTTATGGTGTCTTACTAGTAAGAATCTTAACTATAGTAATCTTAAAAATATTTCACAATATATTTCAATAAATATTTTTGTGTTTGGTATTGTTCTTAATGTTGTTGGTGTTTATGGATCTAACTAGGGGACTTCAATGTTGTTTTAGGCTATGACGAAGCTTGCGGAAGAACTACGCCTAACCTGTTTGTTTTGATTTGTATAGATGGATTAATTTCAATAATTTGTAGAGTTATTAATTTGGTAAAATATATGAAAACAAAATCACAAATCATCTTGTCTCCTTGATAAAATATTTGAATGTCTTAAATGAATTTTTCACTACAAGAAATTTGCTGATTTGTGAGGTAAAATATTGCTCACTGATTTGTCGCTAATTAGTGAAGAATTAGCGACAAACTAATATTGTAACTAAGTTGTAGTTAATCAATGAGAGATTAGACAGAACATAATATGGTAGCTAAGTTGTAACTAATTAGTTAGCGAATAAACACAACATAATGATAGCTAAGTTGCAGCTAATTAGTTAAGGATTATTAATTAATTTATATTGTTACATATTATTATATATATTATTATATTTATGGTATAATTTGTTTTATATGCTTATCTTTTTAAAACATTTTAAATATGAAATAAATTATTTATGATACATAAATAAAAAGAAATTGTATGTATGTATTTTATTTATAAAATATGAATATTTAACTTAATTTAATTATATAATTAAAATTCATTTAAAATTTAAATATTTATATTATAAGAATTAATTTTTAAAAAAATAATTATTGATATTAATATATAATTATTTTATATGTACACACATAAATAATGCAAAGCAAATAAAAGAGAATGATTTTAATGTAATCTAAAAAATCAACAAATAAAAAACATAAAACTTAAACTTTAATCTTATGAAACCTTAAAATTAATTGAATTGTTTCAGACATTTATGTTATTGTTTGAAACCCTTCTGAGTTCGAACAAAGCCTTTGAAGATCACCCCACCTCTTTTGGCTGAACTTTCGGAGACTCGCAGGCACTAGAAGCTCGCACTGAAGACACCAAAGCTTGTCGGAGTTCGTATAATGAGGAAGTGCGAACATTAAGGTTTTGATTTCAGTGTGGAGATAGTGTTGAGAAGCGCATAAGCATGGAGAGGTTGCAACGACGTCAAGTTTAGTTCCTAAACCAGGTTGATTACCTTGCTCTTTGTTATTTCTAGTTCACCTTCTTCAAAGTTGGTTTGGAGAATGCAGTTTCCTAATGTATTAACTATTTTGAAGAGAACCGGGTTGGGGAGGTTGCAGCGACATCATCGAGTTCAAGTTTAGTTTTATCGAAACGATTGTTTGGAGTGATTGATTGATCGATTAGTTGCTCTGGCAACTCATCTTTTCATCACTTGTTAGAGGTTAGAGTCTAACTAAATGTTCAATGTTGAAAATAGATTTTTGTTTTGATTAGCTTTATATCTCATGTTACGAAAAATTTATCTCTAATAATAGTGGATTTTTAAACATCTAAATGTCATTTAGCAACTTGGTCAAATACTAAGATATAAAAGAAAATTATTCATTTTAAACCATGAGATTATTATTTGTTGCAGACAAAACAAAATACTACTTATTTTATCAATATGCAAATATAGAATTTGCCTAAAATGTGACTTGGTCTTCTTAATTGTGTTTTTTATGTTTGTTGTTTTCAAATTACTCTTACCATATTTTGATTTATATATCACAATGAGAGTAACATGATTGAAAAACAAAGAGATTGGTTCCTATACTTGATTCTGAGAAATAGAGAAGTTAATGTTCTTAGCATGATTCATTATTTTCATGAGGTTTTGCACTAGTGGTATTCTGAAATCAATGAGTAACACTTCTTTTTCTAGGGAGCCTACAATATTCTAGTAGAAGGAGACACTGTACAAAAACTTCCTCTGATGCTTATCCTCAAAAATAGTAATAATTTCATCAATTGATTCCTTCCATGATTCAGCTTTTTCAATCTTTGCACAAAATACGTACACAGTAAGCAATGAAACATTGAAAAGAAACTGAACAAGAAAAAGTCATCTCCATTTTAAAACATATAAATTCATATACAAAACTTGAATTTTGCCATCAATAGAGAATGTGGATGGGTTGCATGAGATACAAACCTCCTGACAAAGATCCAAAGTATGCTTAGCTCCCATAGTTGCTTCTTTGTGGTTATCTTTTACCTCCAAGTTGATTACCAGCACAACTTTCAATAAAACTTGATCTTTGTTATGAAGACCTGCACATTCTTTAAGTTAGATAGCCATCAAACATAGGCATTAGAGAATCATTAGACACAATATTGTCTTCAATACAAATACATATTTATGCTAGAGTTTCCACATGTACACAACTAGAAGATACCACAACAATATGAATGGAGGGACTAAGAAAACAATAGCTTCAGCCAAAACTATGAAATGCAACTAAAAACTAAAATGTAAGAAACATCAAGTAATCTGGCCATTCATTTTTATGAGAGGAAAAACATATTTACAAAATTAATAATAACTAAAAATAATCAGAATGACTACAAACAACTTAAGATCAACCAACAACCATAAAAGATAATCTAAAAGAAACACAATCTTTTGGATTTCATCATTTAGCCTACGTATGCTCTCCATTAAAGAAGCATATTATTTTTTCAATCTGAAATGATAGAGGATACTTAAGAACTAGAACCCCAAATCTCAAGTAAAACACAAATTTGAGAAACCATACAAGTAAAATCACAACCTCTTCAGCTCTAACTCAACTGCATGAACCTCATCTTTAAGCACCTTTAGTTTCTTCTCACATTAGATTCTACAGCCTACATTATTATAGGAACTGAAGCTTATTTATAATAAAAATGGCATTGTTATCAAATGTGAGCCATTCAAATTGATGAAGATAAAAACCTAAAACCAGGGTACTACCAAAATAACGTAACCTAAACATACAATAGACTATGATATCATCTTATAATTTAAAATAGTTCATGTGTGTGATTGGTGAAAAAGTATGAGAGTAACCTAAAGAGACAAAGAGGTGGTTTAAGTGTTATTTCTTAGAAGAGAAAAAGATAGGGGCCAAAGCCAAAGTGGTTATGCCTTGCATGTACACTACAAAGATTGTTGTACTCAACCCATTTAACAAGGTTGCTATGGTGAAGATGGCAAGTGTTGCATAATGAACTTGCGGACCTATCATAACAAGTAGAGGAAGATGGCAAGTTCAATTTCTACAACACTTCTCTATAACATTATCATTATTAAAATAAAAAAAATGTGAAATTACTTTAGTAATGTCACAAGTTATATTTTTTATCTCTATAAATATCTCTTTTGCGACGCGGAAAATGGCCATGTAGTATTACAAGGAACATTCTCACTTCTTCTATACTTCGCATTGTGAAAATTAAATTAAATTAAGTTATATGCTCCTATTCTCTTTAATATCTTATATTTTACATGTATTTTATTAATAATTATGCATTCCTCGTCTTCTTCATTTATTAGTCATTACCATTGCCTACTTTGAAAACTTACTTTTTTAAATTTTAATTTAATTTTAAAAGTTTAAATAAAAATATAAATATGTTAAACTAAATTTTAAACTATTCTTTAATGTTATGTTTTTTATTAATACTTTTAGTTTGATTATTTATTTAAAAAAATTAAATGTGCCAATAGCTTACATGGAATAAGTGATGGACGTTCTTGATGGAGAAGTGGAAGGAAATCCATGGAAGACAGCAAGAAGAAGATTAAGTGCAGCAAAAATGACAATAAAACTATGAGTACTCTCGGCAATGGAGGTTTTTGGTGAAGATGAAGAGTAGAAGTGGTGCGATGGTATGGAAGGTGGCTAGAGGAGATAAAGGAGAAGGATAATCATGTATGCTCTCAAATTAATAGAAGTGTGGAGTGATCTCAACACTAACATCTATTAGTAATTCAAGAGTAACCATTATAATAGTTGAATGGCTCTATTTATAGGCAACATAGCCGACTAAATGAGAAGAAAATACAACAAAGATGTAATGCAAATGTAGCTTGGAGGAGAAGCTTGATTGGAGACCATGTGATGTAGGAGATGAGCCTTGATGATGCCAAGTGGCATGTCATACTCTCCTTGCCAAAGTCACACGCTCCATGCTACCATCACATTCTCCTTGCTTTGCTCATGCTTAGCTTGCTTGCCTCCAAGTGTAGAGAAATCCATTCTCGGCCAAAGATAGTAAATTGGGCTCGGCCTAATTGATCCAACAGTGTTCTAGCTTTTTATTGAAAGCAAAGCCTAAACAATGGCCTAATTTAAATCTAAACTACTTCCTTCATGCATCAACTCATATTTTAGAGATTTCTTTAGCCCATGTGAATAATGTAAAAAGTCCATAATTGACTTGATCATCTTGTGAAAGACCCATGTGAATCTTTGTCATCATGCTTCTAGTGATTAGACCTTGATATGGGCTTGGGCTTGTTGATGCACTTGAGCTTGGGCTTGTTGGGGTCACATCAATAAGGACTGAGATGTGGGACGCTTTAATTGACATATGGAAGACAAGATAGTGGGAAAAGAAATCTACTATTAGTAAAAACTAGACATGTCAAAGTGGGCCAACCAAGCTCACACGGGTTGGCTCACCACGAGCCGGGTTGAAAATGAGTGAACCCAACCCGGCTCACTTTCTGGTGAGCCAGAAATTCTGTAACCCGGCTCAACCCACCACGGGTTGGTGGGTTAAGTG
>Ga0099822_1012307_pt1 | contig 10252 bp, 3 predicted proteins | sample CowpeawhiteBW_FD_76839 | JGI IMG/M metagenome (GOLD analysis project Ga0099822, IMG submission 76839) | Root nodule microbial communities of legume samples collected from California USA - Cow pea white BW | ecosystem: Host-associated > Plants > Roots > Nodule | place: USA: California | collected... | reverse complement strand
TATATATATATATATATATATATATATATATATATATATATTAGTAAAAAACACTACGAGTCTTCATTCAATATTGGTCGTCAGATTCTTATTCCACAATAGAGTAAATTACTTCCAGGTACTGTGGAGGCATTGATGTGTCTCCAAGACTGGTTATGGACCAACATGGAAGATAATGAAATTAACACTTTTACTTAAATATTTTAATTAAGTGATTGTTAGAAATTTGTAATGAACTTCTTATGTTTTCAGGCTCTTCTAGATTAAAATTGGACAACATGAAACTTTAAACAATGTTGCAAGAGGTGGACATTGATGAAGTTAGTAATTTCTTTAATATTTCATTCAAAAATAAACTACAATAAAAATTGTTAGTGATTTTTTATTTGTTTGTTTTTCAAGAATCAATCGGAGAAATGGGACGTTTTGATCCAAACACTAATTATGGTTAAATATTTGTTTATTTAAATATTTTTGTAAATACCCACGGGTACCCATTTGTTAGAAATTTGTAATGAACTTCTTATGTTTTCAGGCTCTTCTAGATTAAAATTGGACAACATGAAACTTTAAACAATGTTCTAGATTTAAAAAACCTTCCTCTCTCTCTCTCTCAATTAGCCCCTTATGGTTTGTTTTTCAGCCATCCTTGGTTGCTCCTTAGCCATCTTGGGTTTCCATGCCCTTTCACCCTTTTGCCAAAGGAAATTTTTGCAAAATATGCCAATTCAATGCACAACCATTCAACCAATCATGTTTCGTGATAATTAATATAATTCTATAGTTATCTCATCATTCAACATGCTCAATCATATTATTAAAAACAATAATAATTAAATAACACACAACCCAAGTCCTCTCACACAACTAAGTACTATCAACCATTTGAGCTAGTACTTTTCCACGTCACATCAATCAATATTAAATGACTTAAAGGCTCCCACTACCCGCATTTATTAATTAATTAAATTTCGCGGGTCTTACACCGGAGCGGGGCTAGCTTGGGAGATTTTCTATAGAGTTGTTTTTATTATGAATTTTACTGATTTGTAATATTTACTTTATGAACATGGATTTAATTTATAATTGAGTTTATAAGTTGAATTTGAGATACCTTATAATGTAATAAAGTTTTAAATTTCTCGCGTTTTTGGTAAATGAGGTTTTCATTAATTGACTATTCTTTACTATTTCTTTATTTTACTATTTAAATCTGTAATATCCTGTCGGGATGTTACAGTTGCAGCACTGAATTTTCAGCAAGCACACTGCTCATTCAATATTTTTAGTTTGTTGCACCAAAAGACACTTAAGTTGGCTATTACCGCTTCGCTTGTAGTCCCAGATTAGGATCTTTATCACACAACCAATTGAGTTAAATCAGCAACTAACTTCACTCCACTGAACACGATCCAAAATGTTGCTGGCTAGAGCATATTTCACCAAGCTTTCACACCAAATAAATGCACTAAGAAACCATCTTTACAAGGACCTCTGAATCATTTCCACAAACACGTGGTATGCAACCACTAACTAAACCAATTCTGATTAAAGCACCCAAAATTTGGACACTCTACCAACAAAGCAACGAAACCAACCAGCAACCAATATTAGTGAACACTTCCACACTTCTAGCTCATGAATATGATGGAGCAACCAAAAAACCCCAATGTTCTTCCACATTCGAATAAAAATGCCAAACAATAATTACCTCAAGTGGAGCATACGTGAAGATATTGTTGGATGCAAGAAGAACCCTAATCATGAAAATCCACTTTTCTGCCTTTTAGAAGAGCAAAAAACGAAGAATGACAAAACCCACAAAACAAAAATGAGAGAACGCACCACGACCCCATCTGAAGGAAAAATGTGAAAATTCTAAACGAAACTTGAAGGAGGGAAACCAACCAAGCTCTGAATACCATATGATGAAGGATCATCTCGGATTTAGAGGTGAAATTTGTCTCAAATGAAAATGGTATAATCCCTAGAACGAAAATGGGAGAAAATGGAGGACGTCGATTGGGGGTTTTGTGGAACGGGAGGAAAACCACGCCACTTGGAGGAGATTCCAAGATAAGTGAGGAAGATCCACCACTTTGAATCGAAGATTCAAAGATAAGGATCAGTGGTTCTGAGGAGAACCTCGAGACTTGAGCGAAAACTCATTGTTTCATAAAACTCAAATCTCAATACAAATGTGTCTCACAAGGGCTTATATACTATGGGCCGAAATTTTGGAAATAAAACATAAAGTAATCCCCATATTTTGCCCCACTCCCTCTCTAGGTGTCAACATCCTCACCTGGATTCATATATGCTCCCACGTGACAAGTCACACAAGCATCACAAAAAACAAATAGAAAGGGTAACCTGAGAAAGAAAAATAATTCAATCAATAAATAATAAGAATTAACCCTCACCCGATTTTTCTTAGGCAATTTTTGTTTATTGGCTTTTTTATAATGTTCCACCCTAATCTCATAACCAATATGAGAAACATTCATTCACAACCTTGGTCCTTAGAGATTATCATACTTCCACGAATCTACCCATTCGTGGTCCAGCTCTACAGACCTCTCCGCCCGCAATCCAACTCTACGAACCTGCCCGCCATAGTCAAACATGCGTGAACCCCTACTATGAACCTCCCCACTCATAGTAGCCTCAAGTGTGAGCACGGAACATAAGAACCTCCCTGTTCGTATCCCCACATAAGAGTACAAAAGATACGGACCTCCCCGCTCGTAACTAATCCAACATATCCCTAACCAAGCCATCCATCCCATCCATGAAAATCCATCTGCAATGGACCCCTGTCCTGACACTATCGCTTGGCGCTACCTAAGCGCCGCTAGGCTAAAACGTGCTCCTGACTGCTTGGCAGTGTTCCCATGCCGCTAGGCGCTACAGGCCTAGGGACCCTTATGTTTGTGGCTTATCGCCTACTACATCTTATTTTAATTTCAAGTATATTTAGTTATCCAATTACATGAATCTCACTTCATATCAAAACGTAACACTCTTGGTTACAAATTATATTATTTTACTTTTCTTTTATATATATATATATATATATATATATATATATATATATATATATTATACCACACCTAGCCGGCCTAGCCAAATTATAACCATAAAACTCGTCTCTGTATCCCCTAGGGACGCAAATAATCACCATGTATGAACGATTGATAATACCCGGCCAAAACCGCCAAAGAAGTAACCGGCCTAAGCCGCTTACTGAGGATAATTAAACAAGAACTTAGCATATTCAGGGCATTACAGCAAGGACCTTAGGGCCCACGATAGTCGAATTAAGGACCAAGCCCACCTATGGCCCAAGCAGGAGCCCAACCCATGACGTGGCAAGACATAATTAATAAATCTATAAATAAGCACGGACCTCAAAAATTAAAGGTACAAGTTCATTACTCCCCTAATCACGAGATTTGACTTTCTAAGAGTTTTTGCTGACTTAAGCATCGGAGTCTCTTCTGCAGGTAACCCCTCTCGGGTCCAAACCAGGTCACACCGAGATATCCACAGAAGACATATACCAGCTGGGAGGAAGCCTACTAAGGAGAATGCGGATTGGGGTAAGGTAACGCTTGTGTCTGACATATCTTATTTGTTCTTCTGCAGGAACATATATATATATATATATATATGTGTGTGTGTGTGTGTGTGTGTGTGTTAAATATATTAATTATTCCATTGCCAAAACAACACAATAAAAATAACAAGGTTAAATTACTCTTTTGGTCCCTCTATTTGTCAAGAAATTTCAGTTTGGTGCTTAAGTTTTTCGTTATCTCAATTTAGTCCTCATTTTCTTAAAAATGATTCAATTTGGTCCTCGTCGTTAGTTTGACCAAACGGTGTTAAAGTCAACGCCACGTGTCAATTTCTAGTTTTTTTGAATTTTTGAATTTTTTTGAATTTTTTTAGTTTTTTACACATGTCACTTCATAGTTGTGCCATGTGTCAAAGTGACTCAATTTGGTCCCTATATTTTTTTTAGTTTCAATTTAGTCCCAATTTTTGTAAAAATGAAGTAATATTATCCTTCCTTAAATTGACACTAAATTTAGTTTTCTATAAATCTTATGGTGTTATTCTTACTAAAATAAACGTTTTTATTAAATATCTCTAAAAATATTTTAAATTAACTTTAAATTCTATACAAAACATTAGACTTTGGTTTTTTTTTTTAACTTTAAATTTAGTTCCTAAACTTATGTGTGACAAGTTATTTGATTTTTAATCTTCACTAAGTTTGTATAATATGATACACTTGATGCCTTTATATATGATGATAAAATTGTTAATTTTTGAAATTAAGTTTGGGGTTTAACTTTGTTTAATAATAAAACTAAAAACAAAACTTGTTTAAAAATATTTCAACAAATATTTAATAAAAATGTCAATTTTATTAAGAATATCATCATAAGTTGTATACAAAGATTAAATTGAGTATCAATCTAAGGAGGAATAATATTGCTTCACTTTTACAAAAATTGGGACTAAATTGAAACTAAAAACAAATATAGGGACCAAATTGAGACATTTTGACATGTGGCACAACTATGAAGTGACACGTGTAAAAAATAAAAAAATTAAAAAAAAAAGTTAAATTTTTTTCAAAAATTAAAAAATTCAAAAAAAACCAAAAATTGACACGTGGTGTTGATTTTAAAACTGTTTGGTAAAAATTAATAGCGAGGACCAAATTGAGTCATTTTAAAGAATATGAGGACCAAATTGAGAGAACAAAAAGATTGAGGACCAAATTGAAATTTCTTAACAAATAGATGGACCAAAAAATTAATTTAACCAAAATAACAACATACTCTTGTAACTTTTCTTATGCCACCAAATAATAAACTGACTAAAACAATAACCCTAAATATTAAAACATATTCCTGTATTTTAATTTGTCTCAATTTAGTCCTAAGTTTTGTAAAAATTGTGCAATTTTGCCCACCTCCAAATTGAAACAAAAATTAAATTTTATATAAATGTTATATAAATATTTTTATTAAATTTGATTTTTTTTATTCAAATTGATTTTTTATTATATATTTTCAACAAAACTAAGTTTTTTTAAATTTGTTTCACATTCAATTTTACTTAAAATTGTTTTCAAATTTTAAATTTATTTGTTTTTTATTGTTACATAAACTAGTTAATTTTTCTTAAGTTTATATAATTATTCTTTTTACACCAACTAAAACCTTTTTATAAAAATTATTGAATTTTACACATTTTAAAACTATACAATTATTTAAGATATTAATTCAAATAAAAAACAATATTAAAGAATGATGCAATAGAATATCAATATAATTTATGATTTTTTTTGTTATTAGCATTATTTTCTATAAACAACTTTAAAACAATTTTAAATAAAGTTTACTATAAAATATAAATTAAAATAAACTTAATCTTGTTAAAAATATTTACTTGAAATATCAATTTTGATAGAAATATTTGTGCACATTTATATAGAAATTAAATTTGGTTTAAATTTGGAGGGACAAAATTGAACAATTTTTACAAAAATTGGGACTAAGTTGATACAAAAATTAAAATATTGGGACCAAATTGAGAATAGGAAAATGACACCTGGCATAATAGTGACACGTGGCACCATCATTGCCACATGGCACGATGTCAGCTTGACATGTGACAAATTTTTAATTTTTTTAAAACTTTAAAAAAAAGTAAAAATAAAATTCAAAAAAATTAAAAAAAATAAAATAAAATAAAAATAAAATAAAAAATTCAAAAAATCCAGAAACTAACACATGGCACCCCATTTAACATCGTTACTACACCACTAACGGAAACGACTTGATTGCATCAAATTTCCCAACATAGGGATCAAAGTGAGATAGAAAAAAAAATTAAGGGACCAAATTGATATTTTGCTACGAAAATGGGGACCAAATGCTGCATTTGCCATAAATCTCTACTACCAAACATGATGTGACCCCAATAAGGCTTATAGCATTGGGCCAACGCCTAGGCCCATTCCTTTTAATTTCTTTTAATTTCTTTTATTTTTAATTAAATAAAACTTGTTCTAATTGAATATTTTTGTTAAATGCAACCCATTTTCAAAGTTGTCAATTGATATTGGGCCTGTAGCCTAATTCTCACCACAACCATGATTTAAATCAGCATGCACACATAGTGGGCCGAGAAGCCCAATTTAAGTTGTTGCCATTCTACCATACAGCATCTGTGAATGGTGTAGAGAGACATGGGCTGAATCCTTGCTCCAACGGCCCAAAGATGGCATCACACAATCACGCTTCTTCAATTCTTTTCCACAACAACCATCATCAACCTGTTTTCAGTAAGACAATCACACTACGTCAGCGAACACCACTATGTGGCATGTGGCAGCGTCAAGGATCTTCACGCATGCAACGTCCACAGGTATTGGGCTTCCAGCCCAATTACTTTTCGCGTGTGCAGCACATCACCAAACATAGCAATGTGTTGAAGCAACTCATTTTCTTCATCCCGCATTGAATCAACATTTGATTCTACATAGCAATTGGGCCGAGCCCAATTCTCCCATACCTCACGCTACCGCTAGGGTTCTGGACAACGGCCTATCTTTACATTTCACTCTGCCAGCCAAACATCACGCCAATCTTCACAGCGACTAGGGTTCCCTTTCGTAGATCAACATCACCATCACGCGAACCCTACCCTATTTTGCTTCTCTGCTAAGGGTTCGTACCTTCATGCTTCTGTCACGCAAACCTTAACAACCTCCCCTAAGGTTTCCTCACGCGAGCTCTTCTTCCCTCACATGGACACGCTTGCTTCATGCGTTCCATCCTAGCACCGTTAAAGCTTCATGTTTCTTTCACTTAGTCGTTAGGACAACTTGTTAGAAACGACACTTCCTTTGTTCTTTTCTATTTTCTCTGATTGCCTCTCTTTTAAGAAGGGGCAAGCCATTGTTTGTAAACACTTAGCTTTGATGAATGAGATTTTCGGTAGAGATCACTCCCATAGTTCATCAGCTCACCCTAAACCCTAGATTAGGTGTTAGCCTCTTAGGGTTTACCAAACCAACGAGAAACCAGAGCGAACCGAGTGATAACCTTCTTCATCGAACCTTTCCGCTGTGTTTCCCTTGCTCTCCGCGAGTTTCAATCGGTGGAACGTCGATTGGAGAGGCTTTCCGGCGAGTACCGCGACGAAGGAGCCTTATCAAGTGGTATTTCAGAGCCACTCGTGCTTGGACCGTGCTGAGATAAGTATTCTTCGTGTTATCTCGTTTTCTTCTTCGCTGTTTGCTTCCTGTCTTGTTCATACTATGCTTGCGTTTCACGTTTGATTTGTTGCTTCACTATGATTGAATTTTGTGCTAAAATTGATTCACTGTCTTGTTCTCATTTTTTGAATCAATACTGATGATATTATGTCTTAGATCTCTGATTCTGTCATTGAATGCATGTCCGTTAGGGTTTAATTTCAGTTTTGATTACCTAGCTTTACAATTTTATAATCTGTGTTTTGTCTTAGGAATTATTTAGTTCCTTTGTCACTGATTCCATAGCAGTTGTGCCTACAATGTGTTTTGTTCAATGTTTTGTATTTGTTCAGTGTCTGTTTTGTTGTAATAATTAGTTTTTATGGTATGTTCAGTTCTAAATTTGCTATTAGATCATTAGCAATTTGTTCTGTAGTGCCTTATTTTTCACTGCTCGCGTTTCATTTCTGCTTATATTGTTCCTGTTTACTTCTGTTGAATTTGTTGTTGTTCTGAAAATCAATTACCGGCCAATGATTGTACAGACTGACCTCTACTTCTTCCACTAAATTCATGAGACATCTGATTCTGCTCAATTTGTTTCCGTGGAAGTTTGGCTAGTTTTGGTCCACACATAGGCTGAACTTTGCTGAGTCTTTGCTTCTTTGTTTGCATTAGTTGATTCTGCTTCAATTTGACTTTTATGCTATGTGAAAACTGCTTCAGTTTTGTTGGTTAGTGTGCATCTGCTGAATTTTTGTAAGCTGTTTGAATCAATGCTTGATTTTAAAGCCAGTACCATGTTTTCATTCCAGTATTGATGTGTGGTCTTGTGATTGAAACAACTTTATCCTAGTAGTTCTATGCTCCATAGTTTAAAGACTGCATCTGTCTTACTCCACTGTGTTGTTTTATGTGTTGGTAGAACTTTAGTCTTAATTTGAATGCTTTGGCCAAGATCCTGCTGTTGTTTTCACTCCAGCTTTTGCCATATCAGTTCCCTTGAGACAATATATTGTGGTGTTTTGTTCTGCTTAATCAGTGTTTCTATTATTTCCCCACCTATCCAAGGTTTTTTTCATTGCTTACACTGATTTACAACAGATTCATAACTGGCAGATTTTTGTGCTTGTCTAAGCTGACTGAGTTGCATATTGTTGTTGTGTACTCCTTGGTTATATCATGTTATGCAGCAATGAGTCTTGAGTATTCTGTTTTTGATGTCTGAATCATCTGTGTGAATTCTGCTACAGAGTCGTTTATGTGCATTGCTTGCTTTCAGTTGTATTGGTTGATATTAGCATTTGCACTATCATGTCATATTGCTTTGAATCCTTTGTTCCAGTGTTGTTTCTTACTTATTCTTCACTGTCAGACCTTGTTGTCTAGTGTGCTTGTCATCATTTTTATTTTTTTCAGTTGAATCAATTTTGCACTCTGTCATATGCAATTGACCATTTGAATGGAATTGGAAAACTGCAATTGAGGTAAACTGTGCTTTAAAAGATAAGTTGCATATGTGATCTATGTGAGTTGAAAAGCAAATCTATGGAAAAGAATATGATGTCAAAATCTCCATTGATAGATAATGTTTGACTCATTTGAGTGAAAAGAAAGAGTGAATAAAAAATAGTTAACTTCGTGTTGACCATTCTTTTCAAATATATACCACACCTAGCCAATTCAACCAAGTAATAATAATAAACGTCCACCATATCTACACGCAAAGTTATTCAGGTAACCGGCCTAAGCTGACCTAATCCTAACCGGCCTAAATTTGTAACCTAAGACACTAAAACCAGCCTAGGACCACATATTAGCAATAGCGACACGAGCCACCAAAGAGGTAATCGGCCTATGCCGACCACCCTGGTATACTTAATGAAATCAAAGCCCACAACAGTCGAGACTAAGGGCCTAGGCCAAAGCCCAAACCAAGGCCTAGCCCATGGAATAGGCAAACGTAATTAATAATCTATAAATACACATGGAACCCACGAATTAAGGTACACATTCATTACTCCATTAATCACCTGATTTGACTTTTTGAGAGCTTTGGCTAACTTAAGCTTCGGAGTCCCTTCTACAGGTAACCCCTCTCGGGTCCACGCCGATATATGCCAAAGGGGAAGAAGCCAACCGAGGAGATAATGGATATGGGTAAGGTGATACTTGTGCCTAACTGATCTTATTTGTTCTCTGCAGGAACAAAATACAATGTGCATATGCTATTGATTCAACTTATTTTTTGAGTCTTGTTTGATTTTAGTTTTGCTCATCTTACTCTAGATACATTCCTTAGGTTCCTTTTGTGTGTCTTTGGTGGACCTCCAAAGGTGCGTGAAGAACTCCATGGCAGCGGAAATTGGAGGAAGGAATGAAGGCAAGTTGGAAGGCACTTGCAAGCAATGGAAAATGAGAGAGGTGATAGGATTTCCTAATCTATGCTAGCCTAAGGAAGGTGGCTAGAGGTAGAGAGGAAATCTCTAGAAAGGGGGTGACTCTCAAAGGCAATAGAGGGAGGAATGCTTTCAACTCAAGTTGCATCTATTGCTTAAAATTTCAAGAGTGTCTACAAATGAGTGAAATTTTGGCTTTTATATGAAGTTATTTACACATGAGAAAGGAGAGCCATTTGATGGAGTGTGCCTTGATCTTAGCCCTTAGATCTAGCTTGGAGAAGGAGGTAAGATCATGCCCCTTGGATCTTGGCTTGAAGAACAAAAAGGATTCTTAGCCTTTAGATGTGATGACCATCCTTAGTCAAACCATGAAGCAAAAAGGAACCTCCTTGCCTTGCTATTCTTGGCCATGTATGAAGAAAATTGGACTGAGCCCAATTTGAATCCCATCCTATGTTCCTTTCATGTCTTATGTATTATTGGAAAGCAAAGCCCAAACAATGGCCCAATTTAAATCTACACTACTAGATTTACATGCACTTCTTCAAGTCTTTGTGATCTCTTTGGC
>Ga0099822_1012305_pt1 | contig 10253 bp, 2 predicted proteins | sample CowpeawhiteBW_FD_76839 | JGI IMG/M metagenome (GOLD analysis project Ga0099822, IMG submission 76839) | Root nodule microbial communities of legume samples collected from California USA - Cow pea white BW | ecosystem: Host-associated > Plants > Roots > Nodule | place: USA: California | collected... | reverse complement strand
TTTATAAAAACAAAAAAAAAATAATAAAAATAAAATAATATAAAATAAAAAAAAAAAATAATATATAAAAAAATATATAAATATATATATATATATATATATATATATATATATATATATATTCCCAAGCATGACTCATTTTCAGGAATCTATATATTACACATGTTACTCGCTCTTCCTATTAATATATGTAAAAGGGTGAGAATCTTATATTCCCATGAGAATAAAAGATATTTTCTAAAATATCTTCTCACTTTCACTTTATTTCTCCATTCTCAAATATATATTTTTTAAGAAAATAAATTTAAAAAATAGTTTAAGGAATCAAATATTTACCAAACATCTATGATTGAAGAGTAAGAACAATCATTCCCGAAAATATCATTAAATCCATAAAACAAAACAAAAAACAATTTTTTTTTTCTCATACAAGAAGCTTTGAATCTTGAAGATAAAAAAAATGACTTTATTACTATTGAGGACAATATGTTATGTTTTGGATGTACACTTATTGAATATACACTAAGTGAACATAAAAAAATCTTTTAGAAGTGATCGTAAAAAAATATTTTAAAACACTTGAATTTGATTCATTATGCGAAAAGAATGAGTTAACAAACCAAGGGTTGAGACCTCACCTTTTTAGAATCTTCCTCCTAAGAGCTTTTGGGAAATAGTTATTAACATGACTTGCTACATGTAAAACAAAATATTAACCCAATCTTTCCTGGATATGACTATTTATGAATTGTGAAAAGGAAGAAAACATGATGTTTTTGCTTGACAAGTCAAGCATTTATAACTCTAAGATAATTTAATTCTTTGATTCCTTCTTTCTTGTTTATGCTTGAATGACACTTATAAAAGGTACTCTGATACTTAAGTCAGAAAGGGTCTCAGTCCGCAAGTATTAAATGTAGCAAATGAATGTAATCTATTACCTTACTTGGATCTCCCATTTATACAAATTGTTAGTAGCTTTACTTACCACTAACCTAATTACAGTCGAATCACCCTTTAATTACAATTACCAGATTAATTTGTACTGATCTGTACAAGCATTCTTACCCATGATAGCTACGTACCCGAACTATCATTTTATTGATAGGCCAGCTTTCGTAGGGATTTGTTAGGGAGGCACCATAACTTTTTTCACTGGTTTAAGCGTTTAGATAGATTGAGTCGAACTCCGAGAGCTGGAGTTTACCCGATTGATTCGTGTTACCCTGGTCAGGTACCTACTATACACATGACATTTCATTTATTCATCCTTTTTGCTATTATTTTTTGTAACATCCATATATCAATTTTCTTCCATCACCATTTTCTAAAATCATCATTGTCTAAAACAATTAGAATATTATGTTATCGACCATTCAAAACATTTAATAATGCTACTTGATTTTTTTTAGATTTGGGAAGAAGATGACACATTGTTATATGAATATTTAAATGAAGACACATCTTGTTCATTCAAAGAAGATACTTCGTGTTTTCTCATTTTTTTTTTCATGAAATATTGCATGTGCTTTGTGTTTATTTTTTGTAGAAACTTGTCATACAAAATTTTTGTGGTAAATCTTAAAGTTTAAGTTCATCCAAAATTTGGTTTGGTCGTTTCGACCTTCGACCTAGGCCAATCAGTCTATATTTCATAGTTGGCAGACTTGTCTCGACAATGCGCCTAAGTTGGATTATCTTGAATTTCAACTAGAGTCGACCCGACTTAATTTTAACCACAACAAACTCGACCAAAGTTGTGAGACTTTTAATTAGGAACTTCACAACTGAATTTCGACTAGGGCCAAATCAAACGAATTTGGCCAAATTTCAGCCAAGAACGTCTAGCTCGAATTTGACCAAATTTTGGGCAAGGCTAACTAGCCCAAATTCGACCAAATTTTGGTCGAGAACGACCCGGCTAAATTATGCCAATTTTTTGACAGGGCTGACTTAGCCGAATTTGATCAAATTTTGGTTCGGGGCGACTTGACTGAATTCAACCAAATTTGGATCAAAGTTGAGTTGGAAAAAAGTCGACCAATTTCAAAACAAGACTGACTCAACACAATTTTGGTCACAACTGACTAGGCCAACCTTTAGCCTTGCTGGCCATTCTCGTCCTTTGCCTAGTGTTGGCCTGTTTCAACCTTCGATTGGGACCAGTCCATCTCGACAATCAGCCTAAGCCTACTTTTTCAACCTTCGACCCGTATCGAATTGTCTCAACTTTTAGATCGTGCTAGCCCATTTCGACCTGTCTCAACCTTCAGATCATGCTGGCCCGTCTTAACCTTCTACTTGACTTGTCTCAACCTTCGTCCTGGTCTAGTCCATCTCGACCTTTGGCATGACTTGGACCGTTTTGACATTCTGTTGGGCTAGCGCTTCTTGACCTACATCCCAAGCCATCTATCTGGACCTTTACCTCGTTTAAACCTTCGGTCTGGCCTAACTTGACCCATCTCTACCTTCAAGTCGGCAACGCCTGTTTCAATTTTCGCCAGGCCTGACTCGTCTTGATCTTCCGCCTAAGTCGACCAATCTTGACCTTCGGCCCTAGTTGGTGTATTTCTAATTTCGACCTAGGTCAGTCCATCTTGACATTTGACCTAACTTGTCTCTACGTTTGGCTAGGGCCAACCCATCTTGACCTTTAGCCCAAACCGACCCATCTCGATCTTTGGCCTGGATCAGTCCATCTTGACATCCGTCTCAGGCGGCCTGTCTCATCCTTCAGCTTGGTCTGACCTATTTCGACCTTTAACACAACCTGAACCATATCAATGTTCAGATGGGCAAGCTCATCTAAATCTTCGACCTAAGTTGCCTTCCTTGACCTTAAGCTTGTCTCGAACTTCGGTTAGGGTGTGCCCGTCTCGACCTTTTGCTTGGGTCGACCCATTTCAACCTTCAATCTGGATTGACCTGTCTTGACCTTTGGTCAAGGTCGTGTTAGGAATCCAAGTGTGAATCTAAGTCCCACATTGGCTAGAAATGAGAAAGTAGAGCACTATATAAAGATAAAGACCCATAAATTCATTGCCTTAAGGTTTTAGGTTAAAAGTGGTGTCAATGTCTTATGTGGTTGGGCTCAAGTCTCATTGGTGTTGTATCTCCCCAGTGATACCCCTCCTTAAAAACCTAACAAGTGGTATCAGAGTCGATGGTTAAAACCAGCTCAGACGAGTGCAATATGGTCCTAATATTGAAAGTCTTCTTGGCAAGGGTTTCAGGTAAGCGTGCCCCGTTAAGAAGAACAACGATATAGAAATGGGCAGAAAAAGAGTACTCGTGGTTGGGAATGCTTCCGCTAAAGGGAGAGTGTACCAATGTGGTTGAAGGGACTCACCCTTGAGGGGGAGATTGTTAGGAATCCAAGTGTGACTCTAAGTTCCACATTGGCTAGAAATGAGAAAGTAGAGCACTATATAAAGATAAAGATCCATAAACTCATTGCCTTAAGGTTTTGGGTTGAGAGTGGTGTCAATGCCTTATGTGGTTGGACTTAGGTCTCATTGGTATTGTATCTCTCCAGTGATACTCCCTCCTTAAAAACCTAACAAGTCGACCTTTCTCGACCTTTAACCCAAACTTGCTCGTTTTCAAGTTTGGCCCGATCTAGCTTGTCTTAATTGTCCTGGGTCGACCCATTTTGAACTTTACCTTGGGTTAACTTGTCTTGATGTTAGGCCTAAACCGGGTTGACCCGTCTTCGGTCTGAGTTGAATTGTCTCAATGTTCAAATCCGATCTGCTTGTCTTGACCTACGACCTTGGCCAACCCCTTTCGACCATAGGATTGGGTCGACTCATCTCAACCTTTAGCCTAAGTTGACCTATCACGACCTTTGGCCCGTATCGATCCATCTCGATCATTAGCTTGGGCCAACTTTTCTGTACCTTGAGTTTGGGTTAGCCCATTTGGATCTTCGACCCGAGTCGGGCCATCTTTATATTTAGCCCAACCCAACTGAAAATTTAGATCGAAAATTTAGATTTTCCATTATTTGAAAATGGATATTAAAAGAATAGTTATCAAATCTAGAAAAAATATAAAGTATATATTAGATTAATATCTAGATTTAATAAATTGAATTGAATTTTGAATAAAAGGAATTTTAAATGAATTGGATCATAGCAAAAGTAGATCAATTTGGCATGCCCACCCAAAAAACAATGAATTTTTTAATGCTTTGTGAAAGTTTGAAGAGCCCATATAGAGATTTTGTTTAAAACATTTTGACATTCGCTATGCGATACACAAGAAGAGGAGACAATTTGGAAATACAATCTATACTATGATAATTATGGAAGTTGTTCTATGGTGTAGCAAACCATGGAATCATAAATGATTTGTAACAATAATTTGAAAAGGTTTTATGAAAGGTTGATGAAGTGCAATAAGCTAGAAACAAATCAAACAAAAAAATAATGGTTCAATTCCTAATAAAATAATGAGATTTTCAACTTTTCTTGACAAAATTTATGAACAAACTTATTGTAACTAACTACATGATGCCAAAATTTTATTTCTTAAATGATTCAAATATCTAAGTTGTCATTTGAAGACATTTTATGTTCAAACTTTAATCAATGACAGCTCAAATAGTGCCATATAAAAAAAGTTTGTGAGAACACTTATTACAATTTCTTTAATTTAGTTCAGTAGCATACTCAATTGCTTCATTTCTTCTTTTAAATATTTCTCCAAAATGTTTGTTCTTTAAACTTGAACCTTGAAAATTTTTTTAGATAAGATAATGCAGTAAAGAGCTACTAAAGGAGTACTTGGAACAGTTTTGCAACTTCACTTTAAAAATCCCACAACATAATGAAGGGGTGTTTGTAGACACTTTCATTAAAAGATTTCACATTAGCTCATTCTGAAATTTGTTAATTTAGAGAAGGGCAAAAATGTGACATAGATTAATTCACATATTTAATGCTTTACCAAAAGACTAAAACCAACTAGCTTTAAGGAGGTACTACAAAATAATGCAACATAATTCACAACTTTTTGGGCGAATTATGAAAACAGGTACTTTGATCTCAATTGTTATGCTTTCTAAGCATTCGGTCTTAGTTATTCGTAGGAGAACTCTACAAAGAATTTGTAGTAATCACATTAGTGATTGGTTGGTAGCAAGGTTTTTCATGTTAGTTACTCTTTGTCCAATTTTAGGAAGACTAAGTGCAATTTGTCAAAACGTGTGATAAATGTCAACATCACAATTTTATACTTCATCCATTGGTCAACTTCACTTTACCATTGTTCCATGGTTATTCAACAAATGGAGAATTCATATCATCATTCCCTTCTCTAAAGTGATGAGACAACTAAAGTTTTTGTTCTGACAATGGAATACTATTCAAAATGGATTGAGGTTGAACCAATAGCAATTACTTTCAATAGAGAAGTCAAAACAATTTATCTAAAAGTCTATTTTGTGTTATTTTGGCCTTCTTTTAACTTTGATAGTTAATAATGATACATAATTTGTAGATGATCAAATAAGTCAAATTTATATGATCTTGGGAATTAGGCTAGTGATCACTTTAGTAGAACACCCTAAACAAATGACTATATGATGTAGAAAATAAATATTCTGAAAGGTTTGGAAAAATATTAAGGATAGATGAGTTTCCTCATGTTTTATGGTCTTGTTATACAACACTTCATTTTGTGACGCATGAAATGTAGCTTTATTCAGTATATACAATGGGAATTTGTAAACCATTGTACAAGACACAATTGCTTTAAGAGGAAGAACCAGAAGAATGAGCTAATTTTATTTTAAATATAATTCACGAAGTATGAGAGATAACTAGATTATAATTAGAGTTGATGATCGTCATTTACATATAAAGGTATCAATTTAACCTATTGCCCATTGCCCATTGCCCATGGACCAACACCAACCCATTCCAAAATAAGCCTACTTTTTATTAGCCCACCAAATGAATGGGCTAAAAAAGCCTCAAACTCCAAAGCTCCCTCTTAAAGTGGGTTAAAGTCAAGGCTCAAGTGGATTTGATCTCACTATATGACCTTAATTAAATCTTAAATATTTTCATAATGATACAAGTAGAAAAACTTTAAAATTGAAAATTGATCCCCAAATATTTCACATTAATTATAAATTGATTCTTACTTAATTTTTACTGTTTACAACTTAACATGAAAGTTAGGATCCAACCCAACATGTCTGACTAGGCCAAACTAACCTAACTTGGATTCATCCAAACCCAACATTGTTTGACATGGGTCCAAACTTGGTCAACCCTATCTCAGCTTAAATTGGCATGCCATGATCTGAACTTGGCTCGACATCGATCCAGTGTGAGTCTAACTCAAATTGACTTAATGTCGACCTTACTTAACTTGACTCGATGTGGTACTACTCGACTGAGCCAAAGGTCGATTCAACTAGACTGAACCAAAGGTGGGTCCAACTTAACTTGGCTGAAGGTGGACCAAATTGACTTGATTTTATGTGTGCTCAAGTAGACTCGACACAAAATCAACTTATGTGACTCAACTTAGTCTAAGGTGGGTTCAACATGACTCGGTAATAGGTGGGCCTAATTTCCTAAGCATGAGGTGGACTTGACTCGACTTGGTGTGAAGTTAAGTTGACTCAACTCTAGGTGGGTCTGATTGACTTGACCATAGGTGGGCCTACCATGAATTGATCATAGGAGGGTCCAAGGTGTGCCTAACTTAACTAAGCATGAGATGGACCTGTGTTGACTTAGTGCAAGGTGGAATCGACTCAATTGAGCCTGAGTTAGGCCCAACCTGACTTAACCTGAGTTGGGTTCAACTCAACTTGGCCATAAGTGGGGTCATCCCGGCTCAACCTAAGATAGGCCCAATTTGACTCAACTTAAGGTGTGCTCAACCTTTCTCGATCTAGGTTGAGCCCAAACTAACTCAACCTAAGGTGGTCTAGCTTAACTCAACAAGAGATGGGCTTGTCTTTACTTAGCCAAAAGTGGGTTTGACTTTACAAAACCTAATGTGGGTCTATCACGACTCAGCTACACATGGGTCAGACTTGATTTAACTCGACTCGGTCTGATGTGGACCTAACTTGCCTCAACCTAAGGTGGGCCTAACTTGACTCGACTTGAGGTGTGTCTAATTTAATTGAACCAAGAATGGCCCAACTTAACTAAGCCAAAGGTGGGCTCAAATTGACTCATTCCACTCAATTGAGCTCGAGGTGTGCTTGAATTGACTCGGTTAGAGACAAGCCTGACTCAACAAAGTTAAAGGTGGACTTTACTTGAGTTGATTTCACTTGAGCCCTATGTGGGCCCAACTCTACTTGGTTTAGTGTGGACCTAACTTGACTAAGCTTGAAAATTGTCCAATTTGACTTGACTTGATTTGATTGGACTAAAGTAGACCCTACTCAACATAGTTTGAGGTGTGTTCAACTTTTCTCAACCGAACGTGCGGCCAACTCGACTTGACCTTATATTGGTCCCACTCAACTCGACCACACATGGACACACTCGACTATGTCTAACGTAAGTTTGATTCAACTCAACACGATGTGAACTCTATTAATCGTGGCTTAACTTATACATAAATGATATGGACCTAACCTGAACGACCTACTTAACTGGGGCTCAACTCAATCCTATCTACTCGAACTTGAGACCAACTTGCACAGGCCGACCTATGGATTGGCCTAGGTCCATGGGATTTTTCTTGCTATTTTGACCTTGTGAGTTTTTTCTTATATAGGCCTGTTGACCCTATTGACTTTTTTTACCCTAACCAATGTGAATCATGACCAAATCCTATGGGTTGGACCAAACTGATAGGTCTACTTATATCATCGTGTAACTTGAACTTCCCCATGTTTACTAATCATTTTTTATTACCTACTGAAAGGAGGTTTGTGTTTGAATTTAGTCATCATCAAAGTGACATCCTTCCTTAATAAAGTGACATTTAATTTGGCTTAATTAGTAATATGGTCTTTATATTTAGGTCTATGATTCATTTTTTTTTTCTTATAACTTTTCTAACAATTGAGTCCCTATATTTTTTAAATAGAGTCAATTTGGTTCCATTTGCTAACGACATTAACAACAATGTCATTTTTTTCTTAGTTTTTTATGTATACTTGTTCTTTCTTATTTCTCTTCTTCTCCTTTTTCTTCTCTAGACATGTTGCCTTCATCAATCCATCTCCATCCTACGTCCCACTTGTGCAATGTTGGAGTTAATGTTGGTGTGCAAGTTTCTGATGGCGTGGAGGTTGACAAGGGTTTCTCTGTCAGCATTAGACAAGAACGTTGAGATTGCGCCACTTAGCAGGTTCCAATGAATGTACAAGTTGACGCACAATACCCAATCTAAATATATGGAGACAAAAATGAATCATAGGTTTAAATATATAATGACCAAATTACTAATTAAGTTTATTTAATTTTTATATTCACATATAAGTTCATTAAGTAAGAAAATATACATATATTATTCTTGTTAGTCACTAAAGTGAACAATTTAGATACCAATTTACAAAATAAAAAATTATTGGTTACTAAAATAGTCACTATTATGAATAAAATATTACAAATGGTTGCCAAATTGGTCGCTAATTAATTAACAATTAATTTAGAAACCAATTCATTTGGTAACAAAAACCTTGGTAACTAATATTTAGCAATCAATTTCCTTTAGTAGCTAAAACCTTGATAGTTAAATTTTAGAAATCAATTTAGAGACTAATTATAATTTTTTATTCATAATAATAACTATTTTAACAACAAATAATTTTGTATTTATAAATACATATGTAAATTGATTATTATAACAACTTTTGATTATTAAAATTAATTGTTAACCAGACATTTCTAATATTTTATAAGCCGATTAAGATTAAGTAATAATAAGTTCTAGTAAACTGATGTTAGTATATTAATTCCATGTGAATAAAAAAAAATCCCTAATCTGAATTCTTATGCGTGCATTATAAAGACAATTATATTAATTATGGTTGATAAAAATGGCACTAACATGAAAACGATGAAGCATAAATTCAGAAAAGTTATATATACATGTTTTGACCTGGAAGAAAAGATCGGTCTCTTGTGAACCATCAAAGTTTGAAAAATTACCTCGGATAGTGCGATCTGACTTTCAACTACTATATGCTGTGTATGTTATTTAGTTTTTGACAATCAATGTTTTAATGAAACTGGAAAAGGAGTGTTTTATTTAGTACATCATGTTAAAAATGTAATCTAATGCAACTATTAATATATATATATATATATATATATATAGTAAATAATTTTTACTGATTTTATTTAACATTTTATATTATTATCTATTCAATCAAAAAACAATAATATCTATGGTAGATGAACACATTGAAATACAAACATAATATTATAAGTTTTTAATTGACTTAAAGTGAATATCGATAATATAGGTAGATATTGTCCTGATTTGACTTCATGTGTTGGTAATTTTAGCGGAAATCGAGATGAATATGTGGGGAGTTTTTAAGCTTTTTTAGGAGTATAGACTTTTGTATTTATTTTAAGTTTACGAGGATCATTTATGTTTTGGAGCATGTTTCGGGAAAAGGGCCTTTAAAGGCTTTGGTTGAAAAGTCTCTCATAAATCTTTGAATCAATGAGTAGTTCCTTAGAATTTTAGAGGGAGATGACATTGGTACTTGCATTTCTGTACGCATATGCATTTCAAGATTTCTCATATTTTTCGTGTAAGAAATTATTGTGCTGATAAATTAGCTAATTTGGCTTTCATTTATAGAGAACAACATAAGTGATTTAATGTTTTGCTTCCATGTCTTTATTTAGATTTTTTTTCATACTATGTATAGTTTGCTTATGTCTCGTGTAAATAAATTTTATCATAAGTTTGGTGTGGTCCCTCATGCTTTATATTATTTTCTTTTCTTTTATTTTCTTTTTAATAAATTTTCATGTGATGACAAATGATTGATGAACTTTGGGATGTCAACATAACCGAGATATCAAAGTTCATAATGATAGAAATAAGGTTGGTTTGTGAGTTTAAAAGGAAAGTGAAAGATGTAATGAGTAGAGATGGCAAATAAACCCGTCCCCGTGGGTATCGTCCGAACCCGTCCCCGTTTTGACGGGAAATCCCCGCATTGACTGGGTATGGGTATGGGTATGGGGAATCCCCGACTTTTTCAGTTGGGTATGGGGATGGGTATGGGGATGTACATATACCCG
>Ga0099822_1012304_pt1 | contig 10253 bp, 3 predicted proteins | sample CowpeawhiteBW_FD_76839 | JGI IMG/M metagenome (GOLD analysis project Ga0099822, IMG submission 76839) | Root nodule microbial communities of legume samples collected from California USA - Cow pea white BW | ecosystem: Host-associated > Plants > Roots > Nodule | place: USA: California | collected... | reverse complement strand
TATATATATATATATATATATATATATATATATATTATTGTATATATACACACACAAACTAGTGTTTTAAAACTTTTAATTATCTTTTACTGATTCCATTGACGTGATTTTAATTTTAATTTTCATAAATTGTGTAAAATCGAGATCTGTTAACCCATTTTTGTATGTTTAAAGTTTTGATTGCTTTAAATAAAGTTATCGATATCAAACACATCTTATTCAATGGCCAGTTGATGTTTATAAAAGTTCTATGCACGAATAATAGTTTAGCTATAAAAGTGTAAAATTTTCATATTACACAACAGAAGTCCTATATCATAAACCTTTACAACCAGTGATAAAATATTAGTTAGGGAAAAAACTAATTAAAATTTTAAGATGTGGCTATTCAATTTAGTGTTGGCGATGTCTTAGTAATTTTTGAAAACATTTATTTTATGCTCAAATCTCAACAACAAAAAAATGGCATGTATTATTGCACAAAAAAATGTTAACCTTAACTTATTACCCCTTAGTCTTTATCTACTCTACTAACATTTGATGTACAAAGCGATAATCTTGTTATGTGAACTTAAAAAAAATATTGACTATTAAATTGTATAGTAAAATGGCAAGAAAAAAAAATACATATGTCAAATGTTTTAAATGATTATATATACTATTTTTTTTAATCTTAATACTTTATATATAATTGTAGGACTATTTATTCTCATTACTTTATTATAAAAAAAAGTCCAATTATCTAGATACATCTTATGACATTCTCTACTAGTGAAACATATCACAAGAGCTAGTAAAATAGTAGTACATCTTAAAGTTATTAGTATTATTAATTTTGTGTGAGAAACCTAATAGTTTTAGAGCATGCAATCATGTATTCTCAAACATCTCATATCATAGCAAAACCGCTTGGGAAATATACACCCTAATAAAGCAAACCAACGACAAAAAATCTTTTCCTAGCTTTAGCCAGAAATCACCTAATAGATTTGACCTTAATTAATTACATCAATCAATCCAACCACAAAACACAACAATCCAATTAATGTCCAAAAGTTATATTATCAAAGATCATTCCAACAACAAAAAAGTTTTAGTAAAGGACAATTTTCATGGTAGCAAGCAAACCAATATTAAGAGAAGTCAAATCATTGGTAAAGAACATCTTTTACATTTAAAGAAAGAATAGCTTCAAATAATACTTATCTTTTTTTCAATAACATGTTATTGATTAAGTTTATACAAATTGCACTTTCTGAAAATTAAAGTCATAGTGAATTGTTATAAACGAAAGAAAGTTGCACCCCACGAGAAAAAGCTATAATGATGAGTAGAAAGCAGAGAAACGAACCTTTGGAGGCATGTGTGGGGTCTCCAAGCGGAACTCATGCATGATCCACCCAGTTTTGATGCCATTCGGAGCTCTGTTCCTGTAGAACACCAACGTTTTCCTCATCCCTACAACCTCTTGCGTGGTCGGATCCAGCACCGTTCGATCCTTTCCTGTTGCTTTCCAATACCCTGAAGTGGTTGCTCGGTTTGTTCGAAACCCCGTCGCGTATTTGCGGTCCCGGAAGCTGAAGAAGTACCACTCGTTCGCATTCAGCTTCGCCACCTCTGTGACCATTCATATCAACACATGCATATGACTCGTCAATTTCTTGTACCAGCAACCAGACAACACATGACTAAGCTAAGGTTAAATTAGGTGCAATCAATTGTGTCCCCGAATAATAAATAATTAGGTGCAGCGTAGAATCACCATCACATGTCCGCTAGTTCATTAATGACACCAAGTTTTCAAGTTTCCAATCCTACCAGACAAACATGACAGCAATTTGATGACACTAATTACCACTTAGAAGTTTCAACGTATTTGTCTGTTTGCTATAACTGTGATTTCGTGGTCTGGTTTTTCACTCCCTCTTTTCATAATATTGTGCATGAAAAGAGGACTCAATAATCTAACCAAGAAAGATCATGCATGTCCTTTCATGCATAAAAAAATAGCTTTTCGTGTATTTCACCAAGGAAAATATACTTAATAATTGCTAACGAGTTAAAATCATAGAGCTAGATCGACAGCGAGTCTTGTCCAAGAAAGGTAATGAATGGAGGTGTATATATGAACACGTATGTGTTGTGTGCGTCAGTGTATATTAACATCATCGGTGTTTGTTGCTTGGTGAAAAAGTATTGCTTTTTCAACTTTCTTATAATAAAAAATAGTTACTAAGTATGTCTGTATCTATCCCATAAGCGTAAAACTAAAGGGACATTGTGACCTAAAAAATGATAAATAAATCAAAGGACTCGGTTCTGTGCAGGAATCAAACAAGCTACTTGAAGCTCCAGAGTTATATTTTTGGCCACCCTCTAAATTACTGTGTTAGGGGTTGGTTCCTCTATTTCATGAAGAGGAAAACTCAAGGTCACTCCCAGACTAATCCAGCTATGTAAAATGCATATTCTTAAAAAAAATGATGATAACTCCTGAATTTTGGCACAGACTGACTCATCATGATGAAAAAAAATAATTAAACCAAATAATTTAACCATGAAATGAATAGTTCTACGCATAGTAGTGCATGTGTAGAGTTTATATTTGAAATAAGAAATAAGCAGGAATATAATGGATTTAATGAATGAAAAACAGATAAAAGAATATGCTACTATAGTTCGATATTTTTAAAGAGTAATAGAAAGTAAGAGTGTAAAATAAATTGAATTTATTCTTGGGCAGTTCATAGTTGTAGAAGATCATGTAAATTCTGAAAAAAAGAAGTGTATAAATTGTTTTTTAATTAGATGTTAAACTCAGTTTCTTTTAATTTTTTTATTTTCTTTTCTTATAAGTAATTAAAGAGAATTTTATCAAAATAGAATTTATCTTGCCTAGAAAAAACAGAGAGAAGGAAACTATCACCTAGTTCTTTGGACAAATATTTTGTTCACGAGAAGTTTGAAGAAAATTATCTGATTCATAATTTACATGTATGAAAGTTTTACTAATTTTCAGTTGAAGAAAATATAGAATAGAGCACATAAACCACAGTCATAAAATAAGGGGAAAGAAAAGGTTTGCAAGTGCCAACATGGAAAGAAAAATAAATGATCCAACAATATAAGCAAAAGACAAAAACCCTTACATGGGAAAATATATCAAGTGTTAATTATATAAAGAAACAAATTAATATTATATAGAAAGTACTGGGTGTTGTTTTGTTTAATTTATTGACAGAGGCACACTATTAAACTATTCATCACCAAGTTGGCATTGCGTTAATGATTGAAGAACTGAATGCACTGTCGTGTCTGCGAATGGGATAACATCATAATATCAGAACCCTCTCCTCTCACCTTAACCCTTTCAGTTTCGTGCATTTTCATCTCTCTTTCTCTCTCTCTCTCTCTCTGGTCTCTTCAGGAATCAAACAAACGTGTTTGTCACTTCTCATATTAATTTGACAACGTATGCCGGACATGTACTTTGTCTAAGCAGGTTTATGAACACATGAATATAAGCATCAGAGACACCGGTTCATGAGCAGAAAAGGACTAGTGAATGTGAAGTAATTAATTTCTGTTTTCGCATAACAAACACGAACAGAAAGACAAACACAACAAATGGGAAACCATGTACGGAACATATATATAAACATAGGTTTTTCAGAAATTTTCGAAACGAATTAACATGAACTGGAATGATTATGTACCTGGGAGTTGCCATGGTTCACATATGTGGAGGTCGATTTCCACCAAGGTACCCTTGAGAACTTCCTCATTTGCGATCTTTTTGTAGAGGTAATGGCAGACCAATTCCTCGTCACTGGGATAGAACCGAAACCCAGGAGGCAGTGAAGCACCAATGTCTCTGAGACCCATGTCTGAAGGAGATCTAAGATGTGACACAGTTATATGTAGAGGAAGAGAAAGAAAAATCTTGTGACTATTCAGTGGATATGGATAAAGCTAGGAATGTGGATAATGTATATAATTGAAGCTTGGAGAAATTACTTCCTCTGGGTATTTCAAATATTAAGGTATAGAGGCACAAAGGTTGGTGTCGCCCATATATATATATATATATATATATAGTTAGAAAGATATCATACTTTGCCGTTTAATCAGAATTTCTTTATTCATATTCCATAGCAGGGGCATGCTTGTGTAAGTGGTTAGTTATAGTAGGAAGTTTCAAGAAAAACCAAAGTTACAAGAAACCTTGACAAATAAGGGTAGAACAATAATACGAGTAATAGACACCATCCAAAAAGCCTTTTTTTTTTTTTTGGAATTGATATTATTGAAAATTTTGTGTTCTCCTTTATCTTCCCTTGATTCCAGGAAAAACTATTACTCTATAGTAATAACTAACTAGTAGTAACTTTTGGACGACACTTGCGTTTCGTATAGAAAATCCTGTTAACTTTCTTATCTTGTTTCAGAGGTTACTAGTTTACTTCGTGTATATTTTTTTTACACATTTATCGACTTTTGTTAACATTACCCTTTTGGGATATTTCTATACAATTTTTTTTGGAAGATTTTGTACTCGTAAAAAGGTGTCCCTTGCTATACATCTAACGTTTTCATGATCTATATCTATCCAATACTTTTCCAATAACTTTCTCCCTTGTTTAACGAGGTTCTTTAATCTCAACATTTGTTTGTTTCTAGTTGGATATACTTTAAAGTTTTGAGGTGTTTTTGTGGAAAATGTTATCAACCTGGTTGGAACTAGTCCAACACTTTGATGACTTTGGCTTTTGGATTGGCAGGCATGGGCATCTTAACCAATGAAATAGTAAAGTGAGTTTTTTAAGGTACATACAATGAATCTAGGTTATTTTTTGTAGATGGTCCTAACATCACGTTTTTGGTCTTTTTTTTTTTATTTTCCAATTTCATGCACTCTTTCTATGCATATGCCAAGTCCTTCTCTGTGGTGCACTTTTTGATTTTACTCGTGTTTGATGGTAGGTTGGGAAAGAAATGAAAAGTTGCACAGTAGTTGTTGCAATGCGAGACCTAGGAGGTAGTTTATTAATTTAGAATTATCCACATATGAGATTGGTTTGCATTAAATTAATGGAAGTCCGAAGATTGAAGTGGGAGCACACGTGAGTATTTGATAAATTTCTGGGTGCAGTTTAAAATGGACAACTCTATATATAAAACAGAGGAAATAATTGATGTAGCTGGAAGTAGAAATTAATGCCAATGATGAAGTTTTAAGTCCCATCTGTTCCGTTTTGGATCACAGAATGATAGTTTGGAATGATGCGGGTGTGTGTGGGGTAACCTGATTAATTGTCTTTTATCTCTGGGGTCCCCTATACCCTTGTCATGGAGGACCCAATTGTTAATTATAATTAAGCCTTCTTATTACGTTACTGTACTTTGTACACATATCTCAAATGGAGTTTCAATTTTGCAAGGTCAAATGTAGATTTAATCAGCATATATATGCAAAAGTATTCTTAATGAAGAGGATAATTACCTATATATGCTATTTGTTATTTTTCTAATAAGTTCTTTAGACAATTTTTTGTAAAAGAAGTGACTGTTTTGCATCTATCTGAAAGAAGTAATATTGGAAAAGAAACTATCTATTGTTCACTTCATCGGTATAATATGCTGTTTATAATTCGTCAGATCTACTCATGTGTAGATGGGTTTTTGTTTGTATAAAATATATGTATAAATAGGTTTATTTATTAATTTGGGTTAATGGAGGTTATAAAATGCTTTATTTTTAACTTTTGTCTGGTAAAGTTGGCTCTATTTCTGTGACCTGTCTTTTAGAAATGAGATCTATATTTAAAGGTTTCATATTTCATCCCCTTATATATCTATTGATGTTTTTGTACATGAATCGAGAAATCTCTATCTCTAATGACTCATTCTTTTTGTTTATATATTAATTATTGTAAATAAAAAAAAAAACTATATGCATGAATTTGTAGTAGGTATTTTCTTACAAATTTTAGTGAGTATAGATACAGATAGATATAATTAAAATATTTAATTAATAATTGTATTATATAATTAAAAGTTAATATAAGAATAATTGTGTTCACTTACATATGAGTTAAGGACTCAAGATTATTTTAATTATTTTTAATGTTATGTTTAGATATATTTTGTTTTCTTTTAAAAGTTATGCTAAGGTTAAAAAATGAAAGTTTATAATTGTTGTAAAGCTAAAATGATTTTTTTATTAAATTAAGATATCAACTCTAAATTCAATACACGGTTATAAATAATTGTACCACTCGTGTATAAACTAACATTTGAAGAATGTATACCAATAAACAAATTAATCACATATTGAATTTAATCTTAATCATATACACATAACATTTCTGTCGTAACTAAACAAAATGTTAATATAAAAATAAGTATATCAAATAATAAAAGTGTATTTTTGAGTAAAATTTGTGAAAGATTTTGGCAAATCAATAAAGATAAGATAAATAAATAATTAAATTCCACTATCCAAAGGTTATTTTTTAATATATTTTTAAAGTGTTTGTTTCTTTATTAGTTAATGATAATAATAATGTAGATGAGGACAAAATGAATGTTTGTCAAAAACATGTATCATCTGAATTATATAATAATTAGAAGCGTATGTGACAGATGATGATGATGACATCATCGAGATTCCTCTGATCTCTCTTCCACTATTTGACCACACACAACAATTATGAGTGTCACTGTTTACATTTACGTATTCCATTTAATCACACCAAACCAAACCCTTTTATTTACACACTTTTTGTTTATATATAAACAGGTCAATATGCATGTGTAGTAGACCATATTGTCTTCTTTTTTTTCTTCTGAATTATGTATAAGTATTTTTAACTATATCGATGTCATTATTTATTTCTAAGCTAAATGCAAGAAAAAGTTTGTGTTCATGAGTGTGACAAAAGTGGTGAAAAAGGACTTAAGAATCTTGCATTAATGTCTAACCGAGGAAGAGATATGCATATCAGAATTACTTGTGAAATTGGTTACTTTGGCACATTCAGATGAGGGGCCTCTTTCGCCATTGCAATAAAGGGGGAACTCATCAGTGTGGTCGCGTTGTGAAGTTACATATATGTGGCATGAACGATGAGACAGTTTTTGATGAAATAAGAACTTGGTCATTATTCGTTTATATGACCCTGTCGGAGAAACAGTGATATTCTTGTTAGTGGGACTCGCCACTGGGGCCATCAAATAATTCTTATGGCTATAATGCATAATTAATCATATATATATATATATATATATATATGCTAATTAAACAACCAACGAAGCTCTATAAATGTTACTACTCCATTGACAGCAACAGTAAATTAATGTATAAACCTTGGCTAAATCAAGATTTTTGTTGTCTCACTGGATCCTTGTGTGCAATGCAGAGTGAAAATGACTGATGAAAGGGAGAGGTATTGGTGGGGGACACTTGAATTATAATAACACTGTTTTGTTGATGATTTATATGTATTTGTTTGAAATGGAAACCCTAAATCAACGGGTTTTGGAGACATATGTAATTAATATACGAGTGCTTCATATTAATGTAAACGTGATTTTGGGAGAGAGTGATGCAGAAGATTATTGTTTATTATTTATAAAATAAAATTATGAGTATCTCTGCCAAAGGAAAAGACGATACAAATGATTGTGAGGATTAGGGATTAATGATGGAACATTTGTTGGGTTAAGGAGGATGATGTTGGAGAATGAGTGACGGCTTAATATTCCTCCTTCTCCTCTCTTTAGGACCAATAATTTCATCCATGGTGTGTGTTTTAAGTCTTTTTGGCTAACTAATATGGTTAATTTCACTTCCATAAGCTACATTACATTAGGGTTATATATATACCTACCTAGCTAATTACTCTTTAAACAAAATTTACAATCTAACTACCTAGCCCTTCTATTAACTCAACTAAATCATCTTTCATTTTCTAATTTGCATTATTTCTAGATCATTCACTCAATCCAATTTGAGGTAGGGTATGAATGATTAGTATTATTAGTATTGATATTAGTATTATTGTTAAGTCTAGGGTTTCCTTTTGTGTCTACCTCACAAACAATAATCAATCAATTCATGCCAAGTACGCATGAACCCACGTGGCATTCTTCCATTTTCAATGCCCTACTATTTTTCCTTCATGTGGGATATCGTTTTCATGGTCATTTCTTAAACAGTGTTATGTTTTTTTTTTTGCAGCCTATTTTAACATCTAAATAACTCTTTCAAAAGATTCGCGTGATAACATAAAAATAATGTTGCTTTATTACTGTTTCATGTTTTCTAGTTTTGTTATATGATTGATAATTAATGGCGGCATAACTCAAAAATCCTCTTCCTCTCTCTACGATTCTCTTCTACTTTCTTTTCTTTATTTATTTATTTTTTTAATTTCTCAACATCTTATTCAAATATAGAAAAAGAACATTATATAGATCGAATATTCTGTGGAAGCTATATTTTTACACTGAATGATTCTTAGATCAGATTCATATTAGAAGAAAGATCCCAAGTGAGAAAGAGATATTTTTTTTGGCAACTAAATCCGAAATTGGAGCATATCATATATGTATATATTTAAGTGGAGTTTATGCATAGTAAGTTTTAGAATGAAGAGTGGGAGAAGGGATAAGAGAATGAATGTGAACAATTGGAATCTAGCTATAGCTCTCTATCTAGCAAAAAATTCAATCGTTCACAATGACCAATAAACTAGATATGCTTGTATTTGTATGAATTTTCGTGCCATCGTTAACACTCATTTGTCTTTATATTATTAGAATAAAATTGGAGTGTAAATGATTTTACAAATTTAAATATGATACAATAAGTTTTCCCTGAAAAAAGAGAAGTTAGAGAATGCGTGCATTAAAGAGATAGCCTCGGACGACAACTTTAACCATAAAAATGGCATTTTTGGCACTCCAATTCCAAAACCCACTTTTAAAAAGAGAAATATATGTTGGTGTTCACTTTACATTTGACGCTTTTTGAAAATCTTGGTTTTTTGCCTGATTTGATCGAGAATTCATGACTCGCCATTACTTTTACCTTACTTTATCTTCTGAAAGTAACTTGCTTTCTTTTAGAAGAAAACTATCCAATATAGTTTCTTACACAGAGCCTTTGTGTTATCATATTAAGCGTAACTTTCCATGAAATATACCAGATTGCAGTTTCATCCATCCACAAGCAAATTCATGAATCCAGAAACAAAATTTCTCTTCATTTAAGCTCTCTAATAGTAGAAAAGTGTGTTAAAGTGTCTTTTACCGATTATAATCTTTAAAATTAATATAAAATTTACTCATAAGCATATGAATTTAATCATTGTGATGGTGTGATTTAATCTTTAATAGTATGATCTACAAGGGTCAGAATCTTTAGGTATTGTTTTTTGTCAACAAAGCTAATGTAGCGTGTCGTTTATTAGTTTTTTAGCAACATGTTGAGGAAATTTATCATTTTCATGTGAAATTCACGAATGCGCCTACAAAACAAAAACGGATTATTTGAGCATGGGATATTGATGGCTCTCTGAAATGGATAAATGATTCGTGTCCCACTTTTTAAGACTTTATGTCATTTTCTGTTTAATAATTTGGTATATGATAAAAAATAAATTATGGAAGGAAAAAAATAAAATAAAATAAAAGGAAAGCACATCGAAAGATTCTTGTGATAGCTTGAAAACGTAGGAGATTGATTTCTACAAGCATAAGCATCGTCAATCACGTACGACCATAAGTATAACTAAGAAACACCAGAGCCATCCTATTTCTGAAAGGAAAATTGTATAATCGTACAGATATTATTATACAATAATACCAATTTACGTTTGGATTAAACACAACCCCGTCTTAATTAATCCATTAAAATTTTGGAACCAGAGGGAAAGGTTAAGTATGTTAATCATTTGCTAAGCAACTAGTTTGACAACAACACCTTATTGAAAACTAACTATATAGTTGAAAAAAAAAAAATACATTGACATAGTAGTATTAGTTTTGCTTTAATGTTATATACAATTTTATTCAAAAATATTTAATCTCCCATCAGCAAGAAAAAAAAGTTAAAAACAGTATATTAGTGAGTAACAATCTTCGTCTTATGGATCAATATGGGATTGCTTTCAAGAATATATATATATATATATATATATATATATATATATATATATATATATATATATATATATATATATATATAT
>Ga0099822_1012302_pt1 | contig 10255 bp, 8 predicted proteins | sample CowpeawhiteBW_FD_76839 | JGI IMG/M metagenome (GOLD analysis project Ga0099822, IMG submission 76839) | Root nodule microbial communities of legume samples collected from California USA - Cow pea white BW | ecosystem: Host-associated > Plants > Roots > Nodule | place: USA: California | collected... | reverse complement strand
ACTATCAAAAAAAAAAATAAATAAAAAAAAACAAAAAAACAAAATATATTTTAAAATAATATATATATATATATATATATATATATATATATATATATATATATATATATAGACACACACACATATAAGTGTACAGGCAATATTTCTACCAAAAGAAGATCATAGGTGATGCTTTCATTTCTTAGCTACTGTAATACTATGACAATTCTTCATACCAGTGAATGGGCTGCACATGGCTACCATATAAACTATGATTAAAACAAAGCATATTACTTCAACCTCTCATTTAATTGGTTAAAATTTCAAGAACATTTTTAAGTCCTAGCAAAAAAGGAAAAAAAAAACTACTCGTACCTTTAATTTATAAATAATTTAATATCCTAACTAATCTAGTAAAAATAGATTCATTCGCATAGAGGAAAATATATTATTAGTGCTTATACCTCAATAAAAATGATTTAACTAATGAAAGGATATGCTTATACCCAAAGATTAAAATCTATTTTTCCAGTTATTACATGATTTAGGGTTTTGCCTTTAGGTAAATCAACTTTTCAATCTCATCTGTAAATTAAAAATGCATTTTAAAAAAACAAAGAAAAATGACTTAAAATGTTATTAAAAAATGAGACCATAACTCGTACACAGGACAGCAAAGCCTATGCAATAGGACCAACTGTGAAGGGTCAGTCTACATATTGCATAATCCAAAAACTTACAAAGAGTCATCATAATCACAGATGACACAATTTAGATATGCATATCTAAAAAGGTACAGGAAAAATGCAATGTATTATTAATAAGTCACATCAGTTTTTTAATAGACCGCAGACAATAAATTAAATTTTCATTTAAAAAACAAAAGGATGGAAGAATTTGGGAAAGATGTGGATTGCCTTGTTTTATAAAATAAAAATAAAAATAAAAATAAACTAATCACCAAGATTCACATGTGAAACTTACCTGTATGAGACCCTTCACCCGCCATACGTTGTGCTTTAGAACCACAATTTTTGAGTCATCAGGATGCAAAGAATGCATCTCCTGTCTCACAGATTCTATGCCCACATTATGCTCAGACGAAAGCTGGATGGCCAAAACTTCCCCAGTCGCTCTGACAACCCGCCCAAGCACAGCACGGGAATCACCAAGGTTAGCAATGTAGAGGATACCACCACAAATCACACCAACCAAACAACAAGATCCCACCGCAGCAATTTGGGGATTCATAGGCCACTGTTTGGTAACCACTGACAAAAAACCTTCTTCGGTGGCTTGGTATGCCTTCCGAATAACCTCCACTGACATGGACTTCTGCTCGGACGCAAATCCTTAAAAAATATGCACAGGTCAACACAAATGTTCACAAGCAACATTGAGTAATGACTTGAACTGAAAGGACAAAACTTATACACACTTTTACTGTTCTCCAATTAAAATTAGATTTTCACCTCCGAAATTTGCATAATCCTTTTAGTGCAAACTTTTATTACGCATATTATCAAGGTGAACCTCTAATTCTATTTGGAGAAAAACAAGAACACCACCAACAGAACATTTTATCTAAGTTTTGTCCAAACAGAAATTCATAGATGCTCCGAGAGCAAGACAATATTCTTGCTTCATGCTATTGAAAATGTATCACATCAATTTATGGGGCCATCAACATCACCACTTTAACTACATTCTAACTGCTATATCCAACAATCTGATGAGATACACATTCAACGGCGTTGAGCACCTGTGAATCTGACTAAAAAATGGAGAGTGAGCATAAAAACTAAAAACCATTACGTTTAAGATGTTGGAAAAGATGATCACAAACGAAGCGCGATGTCTCAGGTCCACCGTGGCCATCATACACACCAACAAAGGTACCATAAGGGCCAGTCTCAAGCAAGCTAAGAGGACCAGACTCAATCTGGCTCTGATCCTCAAGCAAGTTGTTGGCCTGAACAACAGCCATTGAGTATTCACCAAACAAGTGCTGCCCGGCATCCTTGTACCACAGCAGCCCGTCCTTCCGCCCCGTAACCTCGGAACCCTTGCCGTCGGAGGATCTTCGCCGCCAGCAGGCAGTCAGAAAGTCCATCAACCTTGATAGCATCCCTCATTTCACCCCAAAACAACCTCCAATTCCTTCACATCCACAAACGGATGCTCCAATCCCACCCCCCACAAACCCTGCCTCACCTATGTTATATAAATAATATTAAAAATAACAAATAACAACAACAATAATAATATATCTATGCTATGGCTACCACTGAATTTCAAACCCAAACATCAAAATCCGAGAAATTCAACCGCTGAATTTCACAGGAACCCCCTGGAAACACAAATACAAGAAACATAACTGAGCAATAAAGAAGAAAGAAGTGAATAAAGAAATAAAAAAATAAAAGAAGAGCATAGAGTTGTCGGAAAGAGCAGTACTAGGTTACAGAGCGAAGAGAGGAACGGTTATGTGATGCAAGAACGATAGATCTACAGATCGAAGAAAGCGAAGTGTGTGGTGATAGGGTTTTGTGGTGAGTTGACGCGTTTTCTGGTTTGGGGTGGTGATGATGTAGAATAGAGGATAGAGAAAGGAGAAAGGTTGGGATAATTGAAAGGGGAAAAGGGCTTAATGATGAGTGATCGGTGGTGGGAGTGAGTGAAGGATGATGAGTGACCTCAAACTCAAAACACTTTCCTTTTCTTTCTTTCTTCTATTATCTACTCTGCTCTTTCTCGACACACACCGAAGAAAAAGGGTAATCCACACCAACTAACTCTCCCTGAATTTTGTGAATATTACACACCCGTCAATTTCTCCCCATTTTTTTCATTTACTTCTGCTTTTTCTTTAAGCCAATTTAATTACCCATCATCACCAAAAACCAATTAATCACATCATTAAGTTTATGCTGACTTTTACCTTTGCAAATACACCATATTCAAATCTCACTGCTACAAACAATCAATATTTATTTCTTCACCAATTATCATATATCACTTAATTAATAAATAATATGACAATTAAATTAAATAGTATAATATAAGAAAATGGAATTGGTGAAAGAAAAGAAATCAAATAAATACATTGCTTACTTTATTTTAAAAAAATCAAGGAGAAAATTAATAAATTTTATAACACAAAATAACAAAAAAAAATAGAAGCTGACGTTTTAAAAATATATTTTAAATGACGTGTCAATAAATGTTATAAATTACAATAAAAAGTTTTTTAATTATTAAATACATTAAATAATAGTAGAAAATGTTATAAACTAGATGAAAGTGTGGGACGGTTCTGTTGTTGGAATAAAGACATATGTCTCATCAAAATATTAATAAATGTGATCTAGAAAAACTAAGCCGTAGAATATTTTTTGTATTTATTTCTTTCATAACTTCTATACATATCATATATATATAGAGAGAGAGTTGTATAAGAGATGCTAATAATAAAATATTATAATTACATGTGAAATATTTAATATACAAAATTTTCTTTCGTGACCGTCAAAAAGATTTTTTAATTTGAATTTAAAATAAATTAGAACCAGAGAATATTTTCATATTCATTTAGGATCTATTATATTATAAAGTGATCTTTGAGTGAAGAGATTTTTAGTGAGAAAAAAAAAAGTACCTATTATCTTTTCATATTCATCTAGTAAATGTGATTCCTGGGAATCAGGAATTAGGTTATGAAGCGTAGTGACGTAATTAACTTTTTTGTTAAGTAAAGTATCTTTAAATGTCTTTCATAAACATGGATTTTTATAAAACAAATATACATATTAATAAAGAAAACATATAATAAATTTTAATAATAAATAAGTCAATGTTATACAAAAAAAATGTAGAGATAAAATTTCATACGTGTGATGAGAATATTTCAAAATTAAATTAAACTTTTTTAAAAAGATAAAATAAAACTAACACAAATCAGTTCTAAAAGATAAAAGAAAATATGATGATTTAACCAATAATAAAAATTGCGTATCCTCTTGTAAGGTGGATCTAACATTATAAACAACAAAAACAGAAGATCATAAAGTAAAAATAGTGAAGAAAACGGAAAGTTTCATGCGTGGCCATCTTCTTCCCGTTTCCTTCTCTTGTTTCCCGTCAATTTTCCTCTGAACCCTAACCCTGACCAAACCCAAAGCTTTAAGCACTCTCCATTCGATCCCTTCCTTAAGCGCAACACCAAGATAATCCATTCTCAATTATACTCATTTCCCAGCAAAACCCTACCGAATTTAGATTCCTCGAACTCTGATTTCCGATGGGAGGAGACCCCCTCCCTCTGCCGCCGTCATCCTCCGGCGATGACGGCGACCCTTTCGGCACCTGGTACGGCAACATCGACTACCTCCTAAACATCTCGGCGATCGGCTCCGCGTGCTGCCTCCTGATCTTCCTCTTCGTCAAGCTACGCAGCGACCACCGCCGCATACCGGGGCCCGCCGCCCTCGCCTCCAAGCTCCTCGCCGTCTGGCACGCCACCGGCCGCGAAATCGCCCGCCACTGCGGCGCTGACGCCGCGCAGTTCCTTCTCATCGAGGGCGGCAGCTGCGCCCTCCTCCTCTCTCTCGCTGTGCTCGCTGTCACCGTCCTCCTCCCGCTCAACCTCTCCGCTGGCACCGCCGTCATCGACGACGGCTTCTCCAGAACCACGATCACGAACATAGAGAAGGGCTCCTCTCTTCTCTGGATTCACTTCCTTTTCGCCGTTGTCGTGGTGTTTTTGGTTCACTTCGGGATTTCGGCCACCGAGGAGCGGTTGAGGATTACGAGGTTCAGGGACGGATACGGTAATTTGAGTGATCCTACCTCGAATTCCACTGCAATATTCACTATTATGGTTCAGGGTTTGCCGAAAATTATAGCCGCTGACAGGGTAGTGTTGCACGAGTATTTTCAGTATAGGTATCCGGGGAAGGTTTATAAGGTTATTGCCCCAATGGACTTGTGTGCTTTAGATGATTTAGCCAATGAATTGTTGCGTGTGAGGGATGAGATTTCGTGGCTGGTGGCCAGGATGGACTCTCGGCTTTTGCCGGACGATGAGCGTGACGGTGGTGTTTCCGAAACCGGATTGTGGGGTTCGATGGTTTGTTGTTGGAAATGGTTGAAGGGTTTTTGTGTTGATTTTATGGGGAGGTTTGGTTATAGTGATGAGGAGAGGTTGAGAAAGTTGCAGGAGCTGAGGGCTGAGTTGGAGAGTGAGTTGGCTGATTATAAAGAAGGGCGTGCTCCTGGTGCTGGTGTTGCGTTTGTTATGTTCAGGGATGTGTATACTGCTAATAAGGCTGTTCAGGATTTTCAGAATGAGAAGAGGAGGAGAATTGGAAAGTTCTTTTCTGTTATGGAATTGCGGTTGCGGCGGAACCAGTGGAAGGTTGAGAGGGCACCCTTGGCCACTGACATTTACTGGAAGAACATGGGGACGCCGAGGATGTCGCTGAAGTTGCGGCGGGTGTTTGTGAACACCTGTTTGTTGTTAATGCTTTTGTTCTTCAGCTCACCCCTAGCGGTGATCACTGCTGCGAAGAGTGCTGGGAGGATTATCAATGCTGAAGCTATGGATAATGCGCAGCTGTGGTTGGCTTGGGTGCAAAGCTCTAGCTGGCTAGCAAGTATTATATTTCAGTTTTTACCCAACGTGATCATATTTGTTAGCATGTACATAGTGATCCCTTCTGCTCTTTCGTATCTCTCGAAGTTTGAACGGCATTTGACAGTGTCTGGGGAACAAAGGGCTGCACTGTTGAAGATGGTTTGCTTCTTCCTTGTGAATCTCATTCTCTTGAGGGGTTTGGTGGAATCGTCGTTAGAGAGTACCATCTTGAAGATGGGTCGTTGCTATTTGGATGGAGAAGACTGCAAGAGGATCGAGCAGTATATGAGTGCATCTTTTCTGTCCAAGTCATGCCTTTCCTCGCTTGCATTTCTGATTACAAGCACTTTCTTGGGGATTTCTTATGATCTGTTGGCACCCATTCCTTGGATTAAAAGAAACCTTCAGAAGTTTCGGAAGAATGACATGCTTCAATTGGTGCCAGAACAAAGTGAAGAATACCCGTTAGAACATCAGGACATAGATAGTAGTCTTCAGAGACCACTAATGCACGACAATGCTTATGACATTGCCAATGGGGATAATGTTGAGGGACAAGATCTTTTTGTTTATCCAATTACTGGAAGCTCACCTGCTCCCAAACAGACATTTGATTTTGCACAGTATTATGCCTTTAATTTGACAATTTTTGCCCTGACTCTGGTATATTGCTCATTTAATCCCCTTGTGGTCCCTGTTGGTGCTGTATATTTTGGGTATAGATATGTGGTTGACAAGTACAATTTTCTGTTTGTCTATCGAGTTCGTGGCTTCCCTGCCGGCAATGATGGTAGATTAATGGATACTGTAATATGCATCATGCGTTTCTGTGTTGATCTATTCCTACTTGCCATGCTCCTATTCTTCTCAGCTCGAGGGGACTCCACAAAGTTGCAAGCTATCTTCACTCTTGGGTTATTAGTCATGTATAAATTACTGCCTTCAAGTAATGATAGTATACAACCAACACTTTTGGAGGGCATTCAAACAGTTGACCACGTTGTTGATAGTAGGCCCATTGATTATGAGGTATATTCACAGCCCAGGTTTGATTGGGATACCTCCCAAAGGTAACTCGGACTTTGATATGCATTGCTTCATGTCATATAAAGATGTCTCTCTTCCCAAACCGGTACGTAACTCAGAAAAAAAAAAAAATAGTGGTGAGGGATGGGGACAAAGGGCACGCATATGGATAGGAAGAAATGGGAAGAGGTTTCTGGTAACTGCTGTTCATAATTTGTTGTAACACTCATTGATCACTCTTCATTCTTCTCCTACCACTTCTTGCCTAATTCCAAAGCTTGGCCTGGATGTTAATATCTGGAATGTACCATATTTTTTTTGTGAAGTTAGTAGCTTTCTAGTTTCTGCAAATTTGAGTTTGTGATATGATACCATTTTTAGAAAGTAGGTCTCCAAAATAATAGGAAATTTTATGGGAATGTCATGTTGGTTAGGGCAAGTGGTTCTGGTCCCATTACCAACGCCTACTTGCTAACAAAATGAAAGCGAAAGCCAAATAATGCCTCATTTTTTATGAAGTATTTTTAATAGCTTGGTATAATTTAGATAACAGACTCATTCACATTGTTTACTGTTACGTTCTTTTTTATATTGAATTAACGGGTTTTTTGTGTATCATTTTTTCCTAATTCGTCCAATATTTTCTATGAGCACAGTAGAGAACTATCCAAGTTTTCAAAACCGATTGGTAATTGAATGTTCGCATAAAAAATAATCAAAGTTTAGCAGTTTAACTGTGTTTAAATTAGTATTGACAAAAGTTACTATTATTTTTTTTTCATATATTATTATTGTCTATAACAATATATCTATAAATAGTTATATTTTTTTACCCAGATCACATATTTATATTTATATTTATCGAATCGATTCATTTTTCTATTTATATAATTAAATCGATTTGGTGTAAATAATAGTTGATAGTTGATTTTGTGAGGGGAGTAAATCAATTCGGTTTATTTTCAAAATTTATTATGGACTTTCTTTTTAATTTTTAACTTTCATTCGAAAATTTATTTATAGATTTCATGGTTCACAACTAAAGGGTTAAATGACTATTTTTGTGTCTGAGTTTCTCTTCATTTCTTCGTATTTTTCATGTGATTTTTTAGAAGGGTTATTCACAAATCAACGCTTACAAATCACTCTAAATTAGCACTCTAAATTAGTTTATCTAAACAATGTTGACATTCACTTTTCTTTTCACACATCAACGGTACTCTTTCGAATCCAAACACAACATTATGATTCACTTTTCTTTTCACATTAACTATACTTTTTCGAATCCAAACACAACATTATGATGTATTTGGATTAGGGAGTTGATTTGAAGAGACAGAGAAATGATTGTATTATTGTTTAGATCAAGGGATATATTGTGTAATTTAAGTATATTTGAGATAAAAGTTTGTGTATGGTGTGATGGGTATAATAAATTAAAATTTTTCTTTTAATAAATAAAGGTATTTTATTACTATTTTACCCTTTAGAATAAATATGGTATAATTCTAAATTATAAAGGGAAAAATCATTTCAAAATTAAATTCAAGGCTTAATTATGTTTTGGATGCATAATAAATTTGGTAACTTTTAGTTGTGTCCCTATTAAATTGTTGTGGTCTATCAAGTTCTATAAAATTCTAAACTTTTCACTTGAGGCCCTGCAATTAGAGATCTTTTTGTTACCCATGTGACTCTGATAGTTATCTTCTACTCCGATTAAAAATCGTCACATAATACATCATTGTTACCTAAAATTATTCTTAAAGCTAATAAAAATTATAAATTTATAAAATACAAAATTAAAAAATTAAAAATATATAAATTATAAAATTATAAAATTATGAAATATAAAATATAAAATATATAATTTTATGATTTTCAAAATTTATAATTTTATGATTTTCAAAATTTATGATTTTATTATTTTATGAATTTATATTTTTACAATTTTTGTAATCTTCTAAATTTATAATTTATATTTCAAAAAATTTTAGGTTTATATTTTATAAATTTATAATGTTAGGTAAATACAGCAACAAATCCTTAAAAAATCTTCTAGTTTACAATGATACATTATGCAATGATATTTAAACAGAGTGATAATGTAAATTGTCACGTCAGATTGATAATAGAAAAAAAATATACCAGTAGGTACTCAATTAAAAAAATTTGAAATTTTATGAATTTACCACAAAAATTTAATAGAGAAAAAATTGAAAGTTCTAAAATTTATAAGATTGAAATCATAATTAAACTTTTTAAATTCAACTATAGTAATTTAACAATGTGTATGGCAACTTTTCGTTTTTTTTTTACTTAACTTTATACAACAACTCCACTGAACTTCATATTACATATAATTAAATATTTCAATTTAATTCTAATAAAATACAAAGGTTATTAAAGCTTAATATGAATTTTTACTTTTCCCTTTTATTTAAGTCAAGTTAAAATGAAATTACAAATTCATTGTAAATGAGTTCTGCATTTCGTAAATTTGAATTCAATATTGTATTATAAGTATGAATCTTAATTATTAAACGGGGACACTTTTATGAGTTACTTTCCTTTTTATTAAGGCACATTCTTCGATTCTTCTACACATTGATTATTTGATAATGAACAATGATATCATGACTCTTATTTTTTGTATTTTCATCCTTTAATCTTTAATCTTTGATGTGATTTAGTATAGGTCTAATTAATCATAATGAGAGTCAGAAAATAAAAAATAAAAATCAAAAAAATAAGAATCATAATGAGAATCATAATATAATTTTCCTTCCATAATATCCAATATTTTTTAAATGCATTTGTTAGTTTTAATGTTATATTACTTTTTATTTAGTTGTAAATGTTAATAAATTGTATTAATTAAGTTAAAGATGTATTTATTGTTTAGTTAAAATAAATTTAAGGACTATTATAAGCCTAAAGCAATCTTAACCTCCTGCATTACAAATAAAAATACACGATTCGATACAGACAATGACCTGCTCCACACTTTCAAATACCCAACCATTATCCTAAAAATTTGTTTCTAATATTTCTTTTATCTCTATTTATAAACATATTTTTTAACTGTTTTCTCTTTCAAGCTCTATGTCTCATATTTATTCTAAACTAATAATTTTTAAGAAATTATCATTAAGTTAAAAAAATTTGTATAATAATATAAACTATTTACTATAAATTAAAAATATAATTCATAGACTAAAAAATATTTATTTATCATAAACTATAGTTATACGAAACTAAAATTTATTTTGTACGACACATGCCAAATACTAATTAAAACGCGTTTAATAATTTAATTTGTGATTGAAAAAGGAAGGTTGCATTTAAATGTTTTGATTGTTAACTTTTGTTTAAGCCACTAATTATTTCTATACAAACTAGACATTTATTAATGAAATAAAAAAATAGTTATAATGAAAATATAACTAGTTACATTAAATGCATAAACATGCTAAGTGATACATGTCTACCCTATATGAGAAAACTGTAAACTCTTGAATTGTACTAAAATAAATACAAAATATATATATATATATATATATATATATATATATATATATATATATATATATATATATATATATATCTATTATT
>Ga0099822_1012298_pt1 | contig 10258 bp, 6 predicted proteins | sample CowpeawhiteBW_FD_76839 | JGI IMG/M metagenome (GOLD analysis project Ga0099822, IMG submission 76839) | Root nodule microbial communities of legume samples collected from California USA - Cow pea white BW | ecosystem: Host-associated > Plants > Roots > Nodule | place: USA: California | collected... | reverse complement strand
ATATATATATATATATATATATATATATATATATATTATAATTAAAAAAATTCAAATCTAGGGGGGGAGGGCATGACCCTCCCTGTTCCCAAGAAGATCCGCCTCTGGATATATGTATGATGTGGTATCTGGGACTATATTTCATATGTTTGGCATGAGATGATAATGTTTTGAGATAATTTGTGGATTATGTGTAGGAATTTCATGGAAAAATCCCTTTTGAAGATTGTATCCTAACACTCTATTGAATCAGTCAGACTCACTTAGAGTAAACTGGTTCATGTGTTGAGAGTAGCAGGATAATGGTCCTAGATGATCATAGACTAACTTATGTGTGGTAAGGTGAAATCCATTGATAATGACTCTATAGAGTAATAGAGGTCACCACAAGTACAAGCAACCAATGAATACGATTTCATTACATATATCCGCATATTGAGTTAGAGGGTCTTTTATTGTTTGCTGTCACATGTTATGTATGCACAATGATTTGCCTGCTTATAATCTGCTTACTTATCTATTAAAATTATTTTTTTTCTAACTTACCCTTTTTCTTTTTTGTGTCATGTTTTCTTGTGGTGTTTTCCTTTTTGCAATGATCATCAATATTGGTGTGAATAGATGGGGAGGCTCTTGGTGATCGCATAGATAGCGGGGATGCTACTGTCTAGACTATGTTTTAGTTATTGCTCTTTTGAACATCTTTTGATGAACTAATTCCTTTATAATTTCTTGCTCTATGAACAATCTTTTGCTAAACTGTTTTGCATTATGAAACATGTTTATGGCATTGTTCTGTGCCTTGATATCTATAATCTCTATTCCAGTATAGTTGGATGACTGTGATGGTTAAATTCTGATATACTTCCTATTGTTGCTCTATATTATTATAATTATGTGATATTTTATTTATTAGGAATTCTATTAAATGGGATGTCACACTTATAATGTGATTCTTACTTTTTAGTATGATTTCTATAATATATTTTTTATATTGAGTTAATTATATTAATATATTTATCTATTATTATAGTTTAAATATTTATTTTAGGATATATTTATATATTATTGTCTCATTTAGTTGGTTTGCTATTTGAATTAACACCAGTGCAAAAGTTGCATTTCATAATGATTTATTATGGTAGTTATGATCCATATCCACCATAATAAGTGAAAAGGTGACAAAATTGTAAATATGATGAGATTTCCTATATAGTTATACCTATAACCGACATAGAAAGTGAAAGCAATGACATTTTTTTAATAAAATATAAGACTTTCTATGTTGATTATACATAGAATCGAAATAAAAAGTGGGACATTATAATATAGTATGTTTAATTTCCTTCTTTTCCTTAGAATTATCGCACTACACTCATATTTTCCTCCTCTCTACACCAGACTCCTAACTTTCCTCACTGCATCCTCTTTGCACCGGTGTCTACTCCTTGCCTCGTTGCTTTGGTGGTCGTCCTCTCCTCCTCCTCGTTCCAAAGACCATCGCTCTCGTGGCACTCCTACTCTCACTCTCGCAACTCTTTTGTTTCGTAAGTGAGTGTTTTCCTCTCATTTAGGTTTTTTTTTTTCATTCTTATTGAGATCAATGCAGGTGTAATAATGTGTTTATTGTGTTTGCTATGCCAGGGCCTGATCTCATACCTCCTTGACAAAGAAGTACGTGACGAGAGTGGTATTGGAGGAAAAAGAAAGGGATGGTGAGAACACAAACCTCGTGGATGTGAATGAAGAGACGAAGGAAGTGGAATAGGGTGTGAATGACAGCGGTGCATGAGGTTGGGGTAAAGCATATCGCCTATGATGGAAGCTTTGAGATCTTGCACTATTGTTGAGGATTTAAAGGTAACGAGAAATGAGAATTAGGATTTTATGGAGAATTTGGGAATAAAATGATAGTAGATTTGAACATAATGTGATGATGGAATGAAGAAGAAGTATAAAAATTTCTAGAACTAACATAAAAAGTATAAACTTTCTATATTGGTTATATTTATATCAATTTCAAAATCGGCATAAAAAATCTTTTTTTTCATTCTATATATAAAAATATTCGCTACACTTAGTTACTTTTTTATATGGATATTTTAGTTAGGGACTTACTTATATGTTTTCAATTTTAAATATTTGTTTCATAATGTGTTTATATATGATTATTGTTTAATTTTGTCTGCTCTTTACATTAAACAACTTTTATTTACATATTATAATGCAAATATTATAATATATTTCCTTTGTTTAAGTGTAGTTTGAACATAATATTTATATAGTATGTTTCTTGCTATAAATTATACACGTAACAAAAACTTAGTATTAGGATGTGATTTCTAGCTTGTTGAAAATTGTGAATATAATAGACATATTAATATTATTCTATTAGACTAAAGTTACATACAATCTATCTATCTATATACTATTATTATTATTATTATTATTATTATTATTATTATTATTATTATTATTATTTACTTCACATGTATATAATATTAACTCAAGTCTCAATAGGTAGTTTACATGTAATTATTATATATAATTTGTCGGTTGATATGATGGTTAAGAAGAAAATTTTAAAATTGTGAAAGGATTAGTTGATAGATAACCAACATATTTAACGGAGAAGTTCAAAGTTTTGTAAAATGAAGATTGATTTAATATAAATTATTGTTTATCGATGTCACCTTATGTAAAGACTCAGTCAATTCAATATGTACATGTACAGATCTACAAATTTAAAAGCATAAAAGAAATAATAACCAAGGACTATTGCACGTATGTGATACGACTGATACATAAAATATTAACCATAAAGTAATTATAACAATACTGTGTGTTTGTAATGACACTGTCAAAACAAAAAGCTGTAATCACGCTGTAAAACAAATGAAAACGGTTAGAGATGTTAAAATGAGTTTTAATCTGTGAACCAATTCGGCTTATCACGTGTTCGAGTTGGATTGGGTTGAGAAAAATTCAACTTTTTCAAGAGTGAGTTGAACTCAACCCGGCTCACTTAACCCACGGGTTAAACAGGTTCAAACCAGGTTGAAGGTGGGTTGACCCACTTAACCCACCAACATTTTTTTTTACAATTTTTTTAATTTTTTTAAATTTTTTTAATAATTATTTACTACTACTGTTATATTTGTTTACAATTTCATATTTTTAAATGCTAGAATGTTACTTAATTATATTTGAATAGTTTGAATGTTTAATTAATTTGATTGTCAAGATATATATGTTGATACTTTAATCTTTAACTATAATCTTTATAGTAAATTACTCAAGTAACCGTCTTATAAACAATTTTTTCTAAGTTAGCGTGAAAAAAAAATGTATAATTTTTTTATTTATATTTTGTTGAATAGCATGACAGAAAATTTGTAATATTAGTCCTGCTTTCTTAGACTATATAGATACTTTCTTGGAAATAATTCTTCATATATTGGTGGTGAGTATGATCAAAACATTGGTTCTTAATTTTACCATGATTGTCATCACATGGATTACTTAAAAATTTATTTAAATATTTGAATATTAAAAAAAATAAATAAATAATACTTTTAGGTAAGTTGGTGAGCCAACCCACTTAATCCACCCATCCGTGGTAGGTTGAACTGAATTACAAAATTTCTAGCTCACGATAAAATAAATCGGATTAGATTCACTCATGTTCAACCCAACTCGTATGAGCCAACCGTCACTTTGACATATCTAAAAAGGGTAAAAGGACATGGGTTCAGTAGTATTTGAAACACCCCATTATTGAACTTCTCCAAATTCTTATCTTTTACTTTTATATAAATTATTTTTATTTTATAAAACATCAATTTAATCTTTTTCTTATTTTTCTCATATTCATAACAACTTTTATCAAAATAAATCCATGCTATAAGTTAATAATCGATATGAAAAACACAAAAGAAATTCAACTATATTCCAAGGAAATGTTTGTATAGAAGTTTTTGTGGTGGGAACCCAACGCCATAACTGAATGTTGAAAACTTAAATCCTTAGAGTTTAAGAGAGTAAAATTTGTTGCAGTGGAGGCTCATTTCTCCCCAAATAGCAGTGCAATCTGAGATCTGATTCAGATTTCTTTGCAACAGCAGAGATGAAGTGAAATCAGATCTGAGCTTCAGTTGAGACTGCGATTTGATTTGCGGAGAATAATGGAGTTGAGATCATCGGAATCGGAGGCGGCGCTTCCCCTTCCTCTGGCGTCGGAGTCACAGCAACCCTACGTCTCCGAACTCCTATCCTTCACTCTTGATCGCCTTCACAAGGAGCCCGAACTCCTCCGTGTCGATGCCGACCGCATTCGCCGCCAAATGCAAGAGGTCGCCGTCGCCAATTACCGATCTTTCATTGCCGCCGCCGACGCCTTAATCGCCATTCGCCACGAAGTCTCCTCCATTGACAACCATCTCGAATCTCTCGTACCTTCTCTATGCTCTCGCTTTTCATTTCATCTTCTTCTTATATTTCAATTTTCTAGCTTTGCTTATATTAAATTCAAGCTATAACGAAGTGGAATTGCTTATTGTTGCAAATGTGATTGTGCTTCGTACACATCTTAGGAGCATTTCGTTGGTTGGCATAAAATTAGGTGATTGGGTTCAACTGAGTGTAAAGCGTGTTACTAATTTAATTGGATTGGAAAACTAAAGGACATGTATAAAAAAACCATATTTGTATTGAATAACACTCCTCTTCTCAATCTGAATCGTCATGGTTACAAAACTAAGTGGAAAACTTAGAAACAAGCATAGCTGAGAGCAATTCTGACAGTCCAGAATTTTCCAAGGAGCCTGTATTCCCAACCCAATCCCTATTAATTTGTACTGCGTGTCGCTTCTTCTCGCTCTCTTTCACTTCTAATTTATTTATGACACATAACTAGTTAACTTAGTGTTAATATTATTAGAGTTGAATAGCCCTAGTTTGTTTATAACAGAAACCAACCCAAGTTCTAATTCCCTGTGCTCACCCTTATTGCTCCTAGCATAAGCAATAAGGAATAACACACTGCACCAAAAGAATTAATCTTCTTCTCTGGGTACAATTCTTGTAAGTGGCGACTGATTACTAAGAATTCTTAAAAACCTGAGGATCGCGGTGGTGAATAAGAAACTCAGTGACTTAAGAAGGATGATCTCAGATAGCTATGGCACCAGATTTCTGCACCTTGAACTTTGAATAATCAGACAACATAGGAGTCAGGAGTTTAGGGTTGCACTGTCTCACCTAAGGGGACATTTCGCTCTGATTGAAACATTGTTAACCTTGTTCAGAGTCTGGAATGAGTGATAAGATCTAAGGTTCAGATTGTCATTGATTTTCTTAGCCTATGATCTACATCTATTGGGCTGTATTTTAGGAGAAACCCAGTCTCCTGGCTGCTATTCAACATTTCTGCCTAGGGACAAATCCACAAATTATTTAATGAAGGGCCAAAAGAAAAAAAGTCTTAATTATAGACTTAAATAGAAGTTAAATACATCACGGACTTTTAGTTTTACTCTGGAGCAAAATTAAAAATTAATTAAAAGCACTTAATGAAAATTATTTATTCATACAATAGCTACAATATTGTTAAGGAAATTTAAATATGTAAAAAATAAAATACTATTCTAGAAGTGGTGTGGATTACGCTATGCTGTTGTACAATGACTTTGTAAGCTGCTGAACCCTGATGACAATGGTTTAGCAACCAATCTCTTGCTCTCTCATTTAAAAATATAATTGTGCCTGAGTTGTAGACCAAAAAGACATATTGGAAGCTTTAGTGGCAGAAAATAACCTCTTGTGATTGTGTGCAATCTTCAATGGGGACAGCAATCTTGGCAGGTCACAAACTTGTTTGAGCAGGAAATAAAGTGACAGGTGAAAATTCTTTTTGAAGCTGTAGCTGAATCCAATATTTTATTACTTATATAAGTTTAACAAGTAATTTATTGGGCTTTGTAAACTGAAGTATGCTATCTACTTGTTTAACCCAATTCATAGAAGAGGAGGCTAACATGAACTGGGGGATGGGGAAGGGGGTTCCCAATACCCCAAAAACAAATACATGTAGCAGTTATAAAAAAAGTTAAGGAGGGGTATGGCCCACGCCTGCCCAAACTGCATCTGTTTGGTTCTCCCCACAATGCATATGACTAATAACTAAGTCATTCTTACTGTTATTAGAATTGAGCCTGACCCTGGTTTGTTTATGGCTGAAACCAACTCTAATCCCCTTTGTCACCTTATCCCTCTTAGCGTTCACTTTTTTCATTAGGTCTGTTAATGGTTTCGTTGACAAACATGTAGAAAGATTGGACAGCTTTCCTGCAGCTTCAATGTTTTATCCTGTTCTTTGTCGTTTATAATTTCCCAGCTTTTGTGATTATACAATTTCCTTCTCCTTGTCATAACGAATTTCTATTTATTTACTGTGTGTTTGGTCATAAACATTTGGCATTGAGTATTGATCTCCTCTGTCACAGATAAATGAGATCCCAAAGCTGACATCTGGATGCACTGAATTCATAGAATCTGCTGAGCAGATTTTGGAGAAGAGGAAGATGAACCAAACAATGCTAGCTAATCACAGTACATTGCTTGACTTGCTAGAAATTCCTCAACTCATGGACACGTATGTTAAAAAAGATAGACTATTTTATTACACTCCTGGGATTTTCACGTACTAATGTTCTTACATAGTATGAAGAGCTCTTCCTCTGTTAGAAGCCATGTAAATTACTTTATTTTTACAGATGTGTACGGAATGGGAATTATGATGAAGCCCTGGATCTGGAAGCATTTGTTGCCAAACTTTCAACCATGCATCCAAAGTAAGTTTAGATTCTTCTTCCACAATGTCTATAAGTCATTTAACTATAAATAAGATTCCTTTTCTTCGTGTTATGTATATATGTATGGTCTATATATATTTTTGTTCTTGTTACTAAATGTTTTTCCTGGGTGCAAAGGTTACCCGTGATTCAAGCATTGGCTGCAGAGGTTAGGCTGACTACCCAATCACTTCTTTCTCAGCTTCTACAGAAACTTCGTTCAAATATTCAGGTTTATGCAGTGATTATGATTTAATACTCAAAGAAATCCCACTTGATTTATCTATAAAAATGTTTTCTTTTGTAGTTTCTTATTACTGTATCTTTCTTTGCTAGTTACCTGAATGCCTTCGCATTATTGGATATTTACGGCGAATAGGAGTATTCAGTGAGTATGGAATGCGTTTGCTGGTAAGATTTAATGATTTTTTTTTTTGGGTGCAGTCTTCCATTGCCATTACTTGCTTGTCTCTTACGTCAAAATTTTCAGTTCCGTTGCATCTCCTTGGTCTCTTTTTTGGCTTTCATTTGACTAAGCATTTATTTATGTTTAGTTCTTGAGATGCCGAGAGGCATGGCTTACTGGTATACTTGAGGATCTGGACCAGTCAAATCCATACGAATACTTAAAAGGGATGATCAACTGTCACAGAATGCATCTTTTTGATGTTGTTAACCAATACCGAGCAATATTTGCTGACGACACATCAGGAAGCGAGGAAAATTATGATGGTGGGCTTCTTTTTAGCTGGGCAATGCACCAAATTACCTCACACCTGCAAACTTTGAAACTTATGCTTCCAAAGATAACTGAAGGTGGATCACTGTCAAATATTTTGGATCAGTGCATGGTGGGCTTCTTCTATCATACTCTGTTGATTTTGAAATTGGAAAGAATATGATATTGTACAGACTACATAAATTCAAGGAATATTAGATTTCTAGCAGCCCCCCTTCCTGTGGAAAATTAGGTCAAAGGAGCACACTTAAGTTTGTCCTTCCTGCTAGTACTGCTTGACTAATACAACAAGAAGAGATTACATCTAACTTTCTTTTATTTTTCTGTGTTTTTAACAGTATTGTGCCATGGGACTTGGTTGGGTTGGACTAGATTTTCGAGGCTTGCTCCCATCACTTTTTGAAGAGTAAAACATGCTCCTTTAATGATCTGTTATTATATTAAGACATACATATAGAACATTTTTTAATATATATGATGGTTTCTTTACAGAGCTGTTCTGAACTTATTCTCCAAAAATATGAGTACTGCAGTAGAGAATTTTCAGGTAATGCTGTGAAGTTTAAATATTTTACATGGGATTACTGAAATTGCTTTTATGCATTGACCATTGGTTTATACAAACAAGTCAACATCTAGGGACCTCTTTTTCCTTTTTTTTCCCAATTAGTTGTCTATCTTTTATGTAGTGATTATGAGATGAATTTGTTCACAGTTGGTCTTGGATTCACATCGATGGGTTCCCTTGCCAGCAGTTGGCTTTTCTGGAAGTTCTGTTGGTGATGAAAATCACGAGGATGTCACTCCGCCCTCTAATTTGATGGAGCATCCACCTCTTGCTGTTTTTATTAATGGTGAGTCTAGTAAATGTTTTGTTCTAAATATCTTCATTACTTGTCCATTATCCTTTGCCTATTTTACATTACCACTCGCATGCTAACGTACATTCTCACTGTTGGAAATATAAAATAAGTACAAAATGGAAATGTCCATGGTTGATGGGTCATGTTTTAAGAAGCTTCTTTCATGAAATTACGAAAGGTGCTGTTAATCATGTGATTCCATGATGCTTTACGATGTATGCTTCATATTCTACGGATTTTATAAACCTTTGATAAAGGTAGGAAACAAGAGACATGACTGAATATGTGTGTCAACAGTCAATGTAAACAACTGAGTATGTTATTATATAATGTGGGTAATTATTACTGTGAAAATAATTTTATAACTAAAGACTCCTAAATATCTGATACCTCTTATCCATCTTAATGTCCACTATTTGGTGGCTGCAGGTGTATCAGCAGCAATGAATGAGCTACGTCCATGTGCCCCAATAAGTCTAAAACATGTCCTTGCCCAAGAATTGATTAAGGGATTACGGGCAGTTTCTGATTCATTGTTGCTGTACAATACAACGCGAGTGCTACGGGCTAACGAGTCAGGGCTTTTCCTCTCACTCTGCCGGTCATTTACTGAGGTATTTTATTTGTCTTACACAATGCATCTTCATAACTGATTCTATTCTGAGATTATCTACACTCGTCAATAGAATTACTCTACATATTGATTACTTAGTTTCCCTGCAAGGATGTCATCAATATTAGGACCTATAACCTAATGCAAACTCCTGAACCACTTCACTTAACCTGTTGTTCAATCTTAAGATGCTTTGTATAATCTATATTACCTTCAAATTCAATTTATAGGTTGCTTATCCTCATTGCGCAACTTGTTTTGGGCGTTGCTATCCTGGTGGAGCAACTCTTGTTATGGATGCGAAGAATGTTTATAATGGAATCAGCCGCCTTTTAGAGGCCTCCTCTGCACGAGAACTCCCAAAAGCAGTGAACAGTGGAGAATCGAAGAGCGTAGCTGTGAATGGCGAACTGCCAAAAATGGAAAATGGGGAAACAGCTGATGCCAAAGAATCTGAAACCGTCAATGGCAAAGAGGTGCACGCAGAGGACCCTGAAGAAGTCTCTAAAGAAGGTCCTGAAGAAGGCCATACTTCGCACACAGATCAGGAAGACACTAATCTTGAAAAGCCGCTTGAATAATGACATTAGAGATGAACAAGATTTTTAGTTTTTATTTTTGATATTGCTCCCCCGTTTCAGTGTTTATATCTTGTCACCGTTCGTTTTATTCTTCCTGTACTCTAAGACGGGCGTCGTCAGCTGTAATTATATTACGGGACTACATCATATGAATAGGTCTTAGAATTTGGGTTAGAAAAACAAAGAGATTACTTGTAGAGAACAGTTTTGTTTTTGGGGGATAATATTTTCATCTATGTTGTACCTTCCAAGTGCCACGTTTCTGCTTTCCTTTTATTAACACTGTAGGGTTGAGAGAAGAAAAAATAGATTACGTAAGGCAGGACAAAAATATAGTTTTTATAATTTTAGTTTTAATATTTTAGAAGTACTTATCATAATATGATGTGATCTGCAGACTGTAAAAAAGGCTAACCCCATTTATTATGGACTCTTGAACTAAAGCTTTATGCCAAGAAAAAGTTCAGTTCGGTAGATTTTCTTTTGAACAATATTTACATTGTCTCTGTGAGGTGGTTTTTTTTTTAATGAAAGGTAATTAGGAAGATATTATATATATATATATATATATATATATATATATATATATATATATATATTTTGTGTGTGTT
>Ga0099822_1012297_pt1 | contig 10259 bp, 5 predicted proteins | sample CowpeawhiteBW_FD_76839 | JGI IMG/M metagenome (GOLD analysis project Ga0099822, IMG submission 76839) | Root nodule microbial communities of legume samples collected from California USA - Cow pea white BW | ecosystem: Host-associated > Plants > Roots > Nodule | place: USA: California | collected... | reverse complement strand
TCGTTGGGAGACGACTTTGGGTTACTTTACCCTTACTATTTTGTTGACTACTTTCTTAACAATACTGAAGTTGTTATATATAAGTAGTATTAATTTGAACGCGTCAACGACAGCGTTATCAAAGACCAACGTCATATATATATATATATATATATATATATATATATAAACCCATATGATAAAATATAAATCCATGAGTGGTATTAGAACTGATGGTTTGAGTGACTGACCGCATAACCATAACAAAAAAGGGTCACCCACACCTGAAACGTATTATTGCTAGTAGGTCCTTGTTTGAGAGATTATCGCTTCACACCCTTAGTTTCCTTGGCTAAGATGTATCGAGTTACCTTGAGTGACATGTATCAAGCCTTGTATTTGGAGCTCATCAAGTTATTGGCCGGGATGTACCAAACTCATCTTGGTTGAGAGGCATAAGACCTTTTCATAGGGGAAGAGAGAAGGACTTCGAGAAACAATCATATAATTGCCCAAGATGTACTGAGACCATCTTGGCCGAAATGTGCAAGTACAACACAATCTGACATGTACAAGTCCTACATAATATAGGAAACAATATCAAGTTTTCACATCATGTAGTTCAAAACTAACTAAAATGTGTTTTGACCTTAAGTTCATTTAGATAATATCATTAAGGTGGACATTCAAGGTATTATTTTGTTTAAAGTTTGGAGTTTCGTTGGGAACTAAGTGTGTGTTTATTTATTTTTCTTTAAGATGAGCTTTGGGAGCGAATTTGAGTTTACTTGAGAGGAAAGAGAAGTAAAAGTGAAGTTCTTTGAATTAAAAGAAAAATTGTGAAAAATGAAGAAAAATAGAAGGAAAGTTTGTGAAGTAATGTAATGAGTTTGATAGATTAAAAAGTGTTCTAATTGTTATAATTAGATGATTATTATTTTACCCTTTTTCATTAAAATAAGATGTAATTAGTATAAATACGTTAAAATGAAATTTGAATTATCATTTAAAATTAAAAGGTTTAAATGAATGAAATTATATTAAAATAAAATGGAATTGATAAAAATTAAGTTGAATAAATTGAACCTAAATAGTTTAAATTAACTTAAGCAATATTATATATATATATATATATATATATATATATATATATATATTGTTTATCCCATTCAAATTATGTAGTAAAAAGAATAAAATGAAAAAGGTGATAAGAACAACTACAATCTTGATATATCTCTTCACTCAACAAGGGAAGCTTTTCTTCCATCTTCTTTCATTTCCATCTATATAAATTATATTAAATAAATAAAATTAAATTAAATTAATAAAAACAAATAAGAGTGGTCTCGCCTTTGTACTTACACAAATAATAAATTGTTTGATACAACCAGATGCAAAAGGAAATCAGAGTTCATATTTAAAACTACTTTTTCATTTCACACAAAATTATAACTTACCTCTAATTTATTGATATATTAATTTTAAATTTACTTATTGTATATGAGATATTATTTATCTTTCAACCCAAAAATCTAAAACAGATTCATTCTTAAAAACAATTTTAAAAAATTAAGAGAAATAATGATTTTAAATTATTCTTTTGACTTTTGTCAATTAAAAAGAAAAAAAAAATGAACAACCAAAAATATAAACATGAAAATAGACAATAAAAAATCATGTAACTTCTTTTTTCGATTTGAGAAAAAAATTGATTATATCATTAATTTTTATTAATATTTACACTTTTATTTATCTAAATAAAATAAATAATTAAGATAATATTGTTTTTCATTTGACACGTACTTGGATCCAGACAAAGCCTCCATGTCTAAGTAATGTTACATTGTTAGGGTTAGAGAAACATAAGGAGTAATGAGTATCTATGAGAAGCACATGCAGAATTTGAAAATAAATAAAAAGTTTGAACTGACAGGTCCTTTTGAGACTATGTACCAACATCACTTTTTGTGACAGGTTACGATCATTGTCTCTCCCACCACACAAATATCTCACCCTTCTTTTCCTTTTTTCCAATCTCAATTATCATATCCACCATCTTCTTCCTATCACACCCCTGCAAACCTTCTCTGCTTATCATACCCTTTCCCAAACTCAACTTTACCTTTTCCTTTTCAGTCAACCCAAACTGTAAAAGTGCTTTTGCTTATAATGCCTTCGAGTATCTCTCCAACCACTTCTCAATTAGATTAAATTACTGTTTACAGTCCTTTTAATAAAATCAAGTAAAACGTTTTTAACTTATTCGTAATTAAATGTTATGTTTTATTATGTCGGTAGTTTTCCGTGCATCAGACATAATCATAGTTTGTAATCGATTCAAGATAGCCTCAATTTATAATATATAATATATAAATGAGTATAAATTTTATGTTACACAACTGTTTTATTAAATTTAACAGGGTTTAAAGTGTACTTTAAATATGGTATGAGAATCATCGATCACCATTTATTCTATTATTTGTTGATATATCATTTTATCCATTATATCGAATAATGTTTAGTCTTACATTAAAGGTTAAGGGTTAAGAGTTTCGTTGAAAGTCTCGTAATTATTAAAAATAGTCAATTTATAATATATTAGGAAATACAACCTCATTTTCTTAAATTTATTTTTTAATATAATATCAAAATCATATGTTAACATTTATCTTATCAGGGTTTGTTAAATTTATTATTTTTATTCGTTACCAGCTATTTATTGTCTAATCATACCTTCAAAATATATATATATATATATATATATACCGACGTGATAGATTATATTAGAAGAATTACATCAACTATAAATAAAATAAATTTATAATATATAAATTAATAAAATTAAATTAAACTTAAAATCATCTTCTTCGCGACTTATTAATTGAAAATTTGCATACTCTCTAATTAATAAAATCCGTTTTGTTACCGATCCGTAAACAAGCAGCAACGTGAAACACACACGCCTGAACTTTGTTGGAATATTCAAAAGTGCAGGACAAGTGGGTTAGTTATTTCAACTTTGAGACATATTGTTGGTGACTTAAAGGCATTTGGGTTGGTGAAATAGTCACTCTTCTATTATTAGGAAATTGTACCTTTCTATGGAATAAACTTTTATTAATAACATTTTATGTATATATCATTCGAATTTAAGGGGCTTTTGGATACGGACGTATACCTTTATCCTTCTAAAGATCTTTATGTCCATTCTCCGTTTCTATACTTTTCTCTACGATCCCTGTTCGTGTACTTCTTTACTGAGTTATGTGAATTTTCGATGGTTTAAATGTTTTAGTTAAAAGTATCCATGATTGGGTAAATGGTCTGTTTGTCTTTTATTTTTATATTCGTTTGTTCTTTTTCTAAAATTTTAATTAAATTTTAAGTAATTTATAAATTTGACAATTTATATTAAAAAAATATTTTATCAAATGTACAACATATATGTATTTTTAAATATTTTTTTATTTAAAAATATAATATGATTATCGTTTCTGATTAGTCCATCAAGTTAGTTTTCAGAAAGAAATAAGTCAGTTAGAGAGTTAAAGAAAATTGAAAAACAAAACAGTTGATCAAATAAGTCAAAGATGAAAAAAGAAGTTAAGTAATCTCATTCATAATAAATCATATTATGAAATACTTAAAATTTGATTAAATGTAAACTTGTATAATTTTAATATTTTTTTTATGCATACGGCATGTGGTGATGATTTACGCAGTGTTCTTTTGTGCAGATAACACTGTTGAAGCTGATTTGAAGATACAAATAGAATTTAAAATTATATCCATTTAAGAGAATGAACGTAGATTTACACCGATAGATTTGTAAAAATTTTCACAAATTGATTCCTCATATATCAAATATTTGCATAAATAAATTAACTTTTATCCTTTTCTCTTCATATTTTATTATCATATTATAATTATTAATAACTATTATTATATTAATTATTATATATATATATTATTTATTATTATTTAATATATATATATATATAAAAAGTTATATTAAAAATATATTATATAAAGTGTGTATATATATATATATATATATATATATATATAATAAATTATAATAACAAATAACATATAATATACTTATATATATATATATAATAATTATTATTATTAATTTTTAATAATTAAAATACTTATATAATATTCTTAAAATATTGTTAAAAATATAATGATTAATATATTAATATATAATAACTAATAATATATAAAATGATTATTATTATTAATTAATAAAAGTATATAATAATTATAATATTGTTGTAAATTGATAATATATAGATATTATTATTAATTTGTATATGTGTATATATATATATAATAATAATAATAATAATAATTTATATAATTAAAATATTCTTAAATTTTAACCTTTTTAATTTATTTAAGTATAATTTTATTAAATTTTATTATGAAGAGTATTTTGGTAAAGTTTAAATTTTAGCTATTATAATTTTTTTTTAATCTATTATATCAATCAAATCACTCGTTAATTTTTATAAAATTTATCTTTAAATTTACTTATTTTACTTTCTAAATTTATTAAAAAAATATACACATTCATCACCTCAAATCTATACAAATATATCTTCAAATTTTCTCATAAATCTATCTCATCAAACGAACACAGTCTTCAAAATTTTGTTAGATATGTTGTTTTCCCTGCATGTGATCATAGATATGCGAAATGGTAAAAAAAAACACTAGGGCAATTAGATTATATCTATTTATATTATGTAATTTAGTCAATGTCATTGTGAAAAGAATATATACACTTAGGTTAATTGAAGTGATGGACTTGTTTATATGTGGTGGTTTGGTATGGATTTAAAATATCTTAAAGTGGAGTTTTGTAATTATTTTTATGCAAGATATTATGGTTAGAATATTAGAATAATCTCTGTATGCATTATGACTAAAATAGTTAAAGAAAGGCACATGTAAAAAATATACTACAATTGAGTGCTGATAGAAAAAATAAATCCATACCATTATGACACCATGCCTACTCTGCTTTTGTCTATTTCTTTAAATTTTTTAATGTATTAAAGTTAGGTGTTACATCACACAGAGCTAATCAATGTCAGCAATTTGAACAAGTTACAAAATATTAATACAATGTCGTATGAATCTGATTATCTTCTTGCAAATCAATGTTTTCCGCGTATTGAAAAGATCTCTGTAGTGTCTTCTCCTTTTTGTTTGTCATGCCACACAATAATAGATTTCATCTCCAACCATTTTCTGTTGTTGGTTTTCTCTGAAGAGAAATTCTAAAATAATAGCACACTCAAAGAATCTCCTCCACATGACTAAGATAAATACCTAATACGAACAATTAGAAATCCACCAAAATTATGATATCTTGTAGTGTATATAAATACAAAGAAATATTAATTTTACAGATTTAACTATGTGTAAACTCATATACTAAAAGGATAAAAGAATTTAGTGACGGGTACAAATATATTTTTTATACCCGGATGTTAATAGGACGGGTACATATATCATATATTCATAGTATTCGTACTCGTGGATATCCATACACGCTATACTCTAATTTAAATAAAAAAAAAACATGATTAAAACATCAACACATCAATCTTAAATAGGTTACTTTTTATCAATTGATTTTAAAAAATCTTAATTTCTTTGTAAATTATCATTCAATATTATTTAAATGAGTTATTTGCACTTTGTTTGAAATTTGTGAATATTATGCATTGTATTTATATTTGAATTTATTGTTAAAATACATTGTTAAATATTAAAATTTTCTTTTGTAAATACCCACAGTATCCACAGATACCCGTGAATAGTACCCACAGATACCCGTGAATAGTACCCACAGATACCCGTGAATATTCGTGGATATAAAAAAAAATATGTAGATACTTGCATAACGGATACCTGCACAAATATAAGACGAATATTTATCCAGCAAGTAGGGTACGAGAAAGCTAGTAGTCGTATCCGTCCCGTTGACATCCCTCGTCTCTAGTTCATAATTGTTGAGAATGTTTTTTTGTGATATTATTTGTTTCGGTATAATATAAGATCATTACAATAGATAAATAACACTAACACAAACACAAGAAGAAGGCAAGTTAGAGCAAAACTAGCTCAAGAAAAATGAGACTAAGAGGAACTTACTTAGAAAACAATTATTACAGGATAAACTTCTTTTGTTCTTCATAGGGGTTCATATGGGTAGATTATAATTTACAAAAGGCGAGTAAATTTATAAAAAAACTAAATAGAAATGAAATAAGACAAACAAAAAATCACTACAAGAATTTTTGTAATTATCAATAAATTTTTAATGACAAAAATAAATTTGTCGATAAATCTAAATTTTTTGACAAATTTAGAATTTAAATTACTAACAAATATTTTTATTAATAATTAATTTTTAAGTAAATTAGAATTTGAATTATTGACAAATACTTTTGTTAATAATGGATTATATGGTCAATTTTGTTGGTAAATTTCACAAGTAATTTGCAATTTTTATTACGGACAAATTTTTGCGTTAATAAAATAAGTGATTATTTTTCCTCCAATTTTCATGATTTTTTCTTTTTTGTATATAAAAGGAAGATGAATGGGTAGAAGAAAAGAAGAAAAAAAAAACGAAGACAAGGAAGAGGAAGATGAAGAAAAAAATGATGAGAAAGAAGAAGAAAAGTCAAAAATGACAACATCGAACACAACAATAGTAGAAGTATGAGTAAAAGAAAAATACCCAAAAAGAATAAAACCACGACATTTATCGACAATCAAAATCTGTTGACAATTACAGATAGATTTCACAATTCATTGATGAAATCTAACGATAACTATTTTACTAACAAATCTTTTGAATAATCTATAAGTGAACTCAAATTATCGTTATTACCAATAAACTATGTCAACAAACAATTATTTATAATGAATATTTTCTTAAAAAAATTTAGTTTTTTGAAAATAAAATTTAAATAAATATTTTGTTATATTTATTTCATATATGCCACTTTTAATTTTAAAAAAAAATTCTTTCATATGTACCACTATTATGATAACATATTTAATGTTAAATTTAACAATACAACGTTATTTGTTTGAATACGCGTATTATTAACTAAGGTTATCCCAGCATGCTTATTAATGTCCATCATCTTATAACACATTTTTTATTTAGTTTAATTTTTGATAATTCATTTATTTTAATTATTTCTTTATCACTTTATTTTCCTTGTATATATATTCTTAGTTCACAAATATATGAATCAAACTATTATAAAGTGATTCGACCGAATTAAATGATATAAATGTGCATATTAATTATATAAAATAATCGATATAAAGAAATGAGATTTAATATGAATTAAAAAAATCAACATAAGTTTAAAATCGCTAGTTAGGCATAAATAATATAGAATATGCCACTTTCTCTATAAATTAGAGTCATAGCTAACATAATTCTTTTAAGGATTTTTTGTAAATAATTTTTTCTTCAACAAATCAAACAATGATTTCAAATATATTTCACAAAAATTTAATCCCATCTAAGTGAAAAAAATTATATTATAGTTATAATAGTCCATAAAATTTATATGTAATACCATACTAAATTTTAAATCCCAAAATATTATAATCGAGATCACATGAAAAATTTGAAAGTATTTTACTACCAAATTTATGAATGTAACACCTGTATGTTATATTTCACATCATTACATCAAGTATTAGTCACATTTAACATTCTTGATTATTTATTGCATTATATTATTGGTATATAAATTAATTATTTTTGAAATTAAAAATTTATTGTGATCGATTTATGAAAAATGAAATCAATATTAAAAATTCAATATATTATTTTTACTTCGTAAGTCTTAAAACCAAGCATAATAACTAATATTTTGTAGTTAGAAAAATAATATTATAATGGAATTTAAAGTATGTTAGCTATTTTTTGAACAAAGTATAATACCTACACATGTTATAATACATATCTAATGTTTTTTTTATTGCATTAACATATCAATTTAATTTTAACTAATTTATTTTAAAACTATTAAACATTATTGCAATATATTCTACAAAAAGTTAAATATCTTAGAAAAAATTTAACTAAGATTGTGTGATAATAACATCAATTTACTGTTTAAACACTACATACATCCTAGTATTGGTAAAAAGGGTTGTTGGTTGTTTACAATACTTATGATGAATAAAAATACACTGTTATTTCTTAATTAAATCACATTTTCATATTACAAACTTTTAAAGTTTCCGTTTGTTTATTTTCAATGAAAGAAACATCGGAGGAGGGATGAAAAAAATGAAAGCTCGATTTTCAATATATTAAATAACAGAAAAAAATGAGAAGATTTTCAGATCTAACTTTCTTCAAAAAAGTTTGTGTACAAAGTTGAAAAAATTGAACATATCCATTATATATTCAAATAATTTTGTATATAGATAAATATAATAAGAGACTTCTGTTTTTCCTATTATAATATAATAAATAATTATAATAAACAATATCATAATAATATTAGTAAATAATTTACATTTTACTACTTTATAAAATAAATTATTTCAATATTCAATAATTAATCTTGTAAGAAAAAAGTTAAATTTAACCAATTATTTTTAAGTTCATTTTGTTATATATTTTTAAATTGATATGTAATATATAAGAATTAAATATTTATAAATATATTTTATTAATATATTAAAACAAATAATTAAATAATGAAAAAATAAAATGAATTTAATATTTTTTTACATTAAATTATGTTTAAAAATTGATTTTGTAAATTATTCCCTAAACATATTACTACATCATTCTTTTCTAATCCGTCCTCAAATAAAAAACTCTTTCTATATTACGGTGACATGTTTATTATTAAAAAAGAAACTACGGTTATCATAATAATTAATTAGATAATTATGTTTTTCTTTATTTGAAAAATTTATTGAAACTATAATTATAATAAATTGAAATAATTGGTGATACCAGAAAGACAACCTTGAACAAATTTGAAGTATACCAGGAAGAGCATGGCATCGGAAATTGGAACAGTAATTTTAAGTTGAAGTTTTTTTTTTTATAGATATGACAACACAGTAGTAGAAGAAATCCTATAAAAAAAAATTGTGAAAGGTACATGTGTGTTCGTGTGATGAGAAAGTGGGGTTGGGTTTGGCACGCGACTTTTGGAATGAGTGAAAGAGCACCACCACCATGTGTGTGTAAAGCGAATGGTGGAAGTTAATCACTTAGCTCCTCAACTTATCAAACGGTCATACCCTGTATATGGATTGAATATATGTGGCCTAAACCCCCAAAACTCTGTTTCTAGAAAACATTATCTTTCTTTCTTTTAACTGCTTTTCTACATCAAATTTTCACCTACAACTGATTTTTCAAAAACAGTCATATCTTTTGATGGTTGGAAAAAGTTACTGAAAGATCAATGCATGAACCAATTAAATTTAAATTTACTGTGCCACAGGTGAAGTGCAGAATTGAGAGTTACAAGGCAACATTATCCAAATTAACTGTTTTGGAAAACATGAAATTTGTTTTGCCCAATGCAAGGTGTTGACTGTGTGTGGAGTGTGGCCTTGCCACCCTCCATAGCCACTATGCTTCTTACAAATATAAAACTGCAGTTCTGCAAGTTGCAGACGCATGGATCACACAGTCATCAAAAACAAATTTGATACTCACAATGAAAAGGAACACACGCAACAGCAACCTCGATATGCCGCATAAATCTGTTGTCCACTGTTTTCTGAATTCTGGAAATTAACGAGTGACGTCAACATTTTGTTTTAAATTAGTATAGTCTTTCATTTTCTTTTCTTTCTTTGCTTTGACTAGAGCACATGTAAAACCAAACCAGGTGCAGTTCAATGTTTCCTCTGATTGGTGTTGCGTCACTGATTAAGAAAACGGTGGGACCACCAATAATGGAAGAGAGTGTTTTCAACTCAAGGTGGTGAAGGGTAGTGTTCATCGTCTGCTTCAGGATGAAGCAGAATAATCATAACAACTTGTCATGCTGATGCTAGATTATTAGTCATAACTACTACTTCTGTTCAAATTAATGTAATATTACGATTCTCAAATCTTCAACTTTGTTTTATATAGTAATGTTTCTGCACATGTAACTGTCTATCATAGTTAATAACAGATTATTTTTAAATCGTGTTTCATCAAGTTTTTTTTTTTTTTTTTTTTTTAAATAAAATATAATATTTTTTTT
>Ga0099822_1012292_pt1 | contig 10260 bp, 6 predicted proteins | sample CowpeawhiteBW_FD_76839 | JGI IMG/M metagenome (GOLD analysis project Ga0099822, IMG submission 76839) | Root nodule microbial communities of legume samples collected from California USA - Cow pea white BW | ecosystem: Host-associated > Plants > Roots > Nodule | place: USA: California | collected... | reverse complement strand
CTAATCAACTCTCTCTCTCTCTCTCCCTCTCTCTCTCTCTCTCTCTCTCTCTCTCTCTCTCTATATATATATATATATATATATATATATATATATATTTTATATATCTATTATAAAAATTTTTTTATATTATATATATATATAAAATAAAAATATTTATATAATATTTATATAAAATATATATATATATATATATATATATATATATATATAGAGAGAGAGAGAGAGAGAGAGAGAGAGAGAGAGAGGGAGAGAGAGAGAGAGAGTTGATTAGTTTATATATATTTTTCACATATAGGTTATGACTATAGTCATTGAGAGATTGTGATTTTATATGGTTATATTATATGACATTAATATTACACATAAAAGGCCTTTGACACCACTTTTATCCCAAAACATTAAGACAATGGTGTTATGGGTCTTTATTTTTATATAGTGTTTAACTTTGTCTATTCTATCTAATGTGAGATTTTTTTACTCACACTTGGACTATTCCTAACAATATATCATGTACATAATTGTATTAGATGATTATATATGAATTGCTAATTTTTGAGAGGATTTGTGTTGTCAAGGTTGGCTGAGAAATTATATGCAGAGAGGCAGTTGCGTCTGAAAAGGAAATCTATGGAAAAAGGAGGAAGAGGTTTCGTAGAAAGTGTTGAAGATCTTTTCGATGGAATAAGAGCAACTTGAGTATTATGGATAAATGTCATGTGTATGACATTATTATATTATGCTGTGTTTATCCATGTTTGTTGTAACATATGTGTGTTGTGTTGGAATAAGGTTGAATGGTTTGGAGTAACCATGGATCATGTAATAATGTTCGATGCTTTTCTGTTGATGTAACTTAATTGCTAGAACTGTGTATTATAAAAAGTGATCCCTTGTTTGGTGCTTTTCTTTTTGTGGTTTGTAAGATTTCCTTGTCCAATATTATAAAAGATGTGTTTAGTGGGTATTAGACTAAATTGTTATGAAATTGAACTTTTTTTTTATTGATATTTGATATTTATGTGAGGTATTATAAACCCTAATGGAGTAGTTAACAAGAGGTAGGTAGATGAGACACTCATAAATAAGGAAAGATAATGATAGTACGACTATGTATGATTCATGCATTTTTTTTTATATTTTTAATTTTCTTTGTAGTAGATGACAAACCGAGTGTTGGGATTTTTAGGATTTTTGATAATATGAGAGATATAAACGATATATGAGAGATATATCTGATATGTTATACCGAGGAACATGTTTTTGTATTTTATTGATATATTCTATATATAGAGCAAAATATAACAAATATCAAGTATAAAATATTTAGAATATCTCACTCCTAATCTAAATTAATAACTAATTTTTTAAAACTGAAATATTTGCTAAAAACTAATTTAAATAAAAAAGATATTAAATAATATTCTCAACACCAAGTTATGTCATTCTTATAAATATATTCCTATTAAAATCATGTCTTCATGAAATACATGTATAAATGCATGGAATATAGAATATAGAATAAGTGCGTAAGGTGTACAAATAATTGCTTTTGGCATCACCATCAAAGTATAAAAAAATATAACAATACCAATCATACGTTAAAATCTAGATAAATCCAATAGGGTTCTACAAATAGTAGCATTAGTTTTTTTGGTTTATCTTCAATAGTCTAATCATCTATGTTCGTTTGTTTCTTTGACGAGAAACATTGCATAATTACTTTGTTGCCTCTTCCAAAAATTTAATACAAAACGGATGAAAATGAGCAGCGGACCATGGCCAAGTTAATTAAAATTGATATTATATTAGGAACGACAAAAAAAGTTTATATTTGCTACTATTTGTGGCTCAAATTTGTTATGAATATTTTTAATAAATACTCGTAGATAATTATTGAAGGTTTCTGTTATTAATATATAAATCAGTGTAAACTTTATTTTATAAATCAGTTTATAATATTAAGTTAAACAGTAAAGCAATAAACCTAAAAAACAACAATTTATAAGAATAAGTTCTAATGAGGCTATGATGCCTTATCTTAAAAAGTTAACTTTAAATATAACTCAACCTTATAAAATTAGTTTGTAATGTAAAATATGTACCAATTTATCAGGTATAGATATTAAACTATTCATGTTGATGGATAGTTAATTTAATAAAATTAACTAATAATTCTTAGTTAATTTTATTTAAATATATTTTTTCAAAATTAAGTTATCAAAACAAAATTATTAATGAAAAAATAATAATTATTCAGTAATTATTTAAAATTTAAATTTGTATATTTTTATTTTCTTGAAGTTATTTTTAAAAATATTAAATTTTTTAAAATTTGAATTAATGTGCAATTCAATTAAATTTACTTGTTATAAAGGCCAAATTATTTAGTAATAATGTATTATTGAGTAATTTGATTTAAATTGTATTTCAAATTAATTTTTCATCTAAGTTTATATTTTAAATATTTGTTTTTAAATCATTTTATACAAATTACAAAAATAACATAAAAATATTCATAAATATCTAGGTTACATAAAGTTACAAAAGAAATTTGTGGATATGTTTTCACAAACATCTAACAAGTAACAAGGTGGGTAACATAACAATCTTTTAGACAGGACAGATAGGAGGGGTAGGCATTACCCATATTCAATCCGACCAACTAGTACATTCTTAGTCAAAAGCACGAAGGAATCACAAGGGTTTGCTGATTTGTTTATCAAAAATTACACTAGAAGGTTTGACAAAAAATTACATGAGAAGGGTTTCCAATTTTCTCCAAAAAAAAAAGTTACAAAATAATTTTGTCAAGAAAATTATTTACAAAGATATACAATTTTTGTTAGAAAAATTACATGATGAATAATAGTATTGATTATTTAGTAGATATGTCATGAGTAAAAAAAATTATTTTCGGTATGATATCCACATGAACATTATATACGACAACGCAACTTGTTATGTTAAAGCAGCAGAGGCTTGTAATCTAATGGCGGCGAAAATGAAGCACAGAGGGTAATTTGATGAAATTTTAAAGAAAAATAATTTTTTGCCTACTAAATTTTAACAATTTTTTCTTGTAACTTTAGGTGTCATCTTTTCAATGGTTTTAAAATATTAAAAATAAAAAAAAGGAAAAATTAAAAATCACTTAAAAAATAACACTTCATATTATAAGAGAAAGTTGTCAAAATTAAATAGTTAAAATATTATTGCCCAATTTTTAAATGATGGACTTAGAGTGATGGAGAAGAAATTCCGTTTAAAAAAAATAATTAACAAAAGCGAAAACAAAGTGTGAGAATGAAGCGAGAATGAATGCTAATGTAAAAACAATTATATCTATTGATCTAAATATATATAATCGAGGTAATACGTATCCCTGGCATATTACGTAAGGCAACGATATTTTAACAAAATTTTATTTGATAAACTTTTTACAAATAATTATTTTTAATAAAAAAAATTTAAAATTTTGTTATTTTATTTTTGTAATTTTCATAAAAATTAAAAAATTATTCTATTTAATAATTTTGTTAATTTTTCGAAAATGTGTTTGTCAAAAGTCATTTTTGATTACATAGCTAACATAAATGTAATATCTTTTTGGAAACTCTATAATTTTGTCTCATTTTTAATTTTACAATGGTTTCCATTCAAATGATGGAATATGTTGATGTCAAAAACAAATTTCACACGATGGTAGTTGTGTTAACCTAGTGTGTTCATCTAAAATCACAAAGGAAAGAGAAACAAAGAGCATAAATATTATACATCGATGCTTATTACATTCACGGTTCTTTCAATAAGAGCTGCATAAAACTCTCATGGAGTGAACCTTTTCTTATACGAAGATGCTTGGTAGCTACAAGAGTTACATAGAACTCACATGCCTTGCTTATTCTAGATACTACAACAAGCGTGAATAAAGAACACAAGAGAGTTAATACAAGTTCATACAATTGACATTAAATTAAAAGGTTTCTTAGGATTGCCCCACTTGCTTGACTTTTGTCAGAAAGAACCCTAAGAGTTTCAACAAAAGGTCTTCCTCTCTTCTCCATAGATTTCCGTTTCAGACGACGTTGTCTTTCTCCAACCAAAATATCAGCAATCCTTCATAAAAATACACAAAACCCTTCAAAACTAGCAGAAATTAATAGTTGAGTAAATTCAAAGCTAATATTAATTCATTTTTTCTCACCTGTCAAGAGCCTCAGCATTTGTTATCCCAAGTTTTTCTTGATCAAAAGTATCCAAATTCAACTTTACGACATTTTCTTGCAACAGTTGTTTTCCGGTCTCTTCAAGCCCGTTCATGCTTTCTTGTGTAACATTAACTGGGCCGGAGAAATCATGATTCAAGTCGTATTCCTGCCATTGATCACATGATTAATTCATCAATAAATAATCCAATGCTGAGAAAAACAGTAAATAAAAAGAAATATATACCTGAATTCGAAGGTATATATGGCCAGGTTGGAACCCTACGAAGAGTGAAGCAAGGTTGTATTCAGTCATGGCTGCAGATTCACTACCAATGAAACCAAAACCAGGACCTGACCAATTCGCGCTTGACCAACTCGCAGCTTTCTCAGCATCAAAGGTCTCGTTATTTTTTTCTGTTCCAGTTCCCACAGACAACACTAAGATTTCGGAATACTCAACATGTTGTAGCACTTCACTCACTGTTGCCTCTGTCTGAAGAAAACAAACTTCACACTGTTAAACTTCGAACATTGTGGTATACATGTATATCCATCCATGCATCGTAATTTCATATGAGTTTTTATCATATTTGTAATCAACTATCAAATTAATTTACCGGATTCCCAGCTTCTATACCACCATCAATCATATTGAACTCAACACCATCGTTCACAAAATAGTAAGGTGGTAGCTGAGTGGGAGCAGCTGAAGTCGATATGCATATATCCGACAACAACGCATTTAAGTACGGAGCATCCCCAAGCTGCATCACCCAAACATTATATTAATTCCTGTTTCCATTTTAACCTACGAAGAAATTAATATATGCATATGCTATATGCTGCTAACCTTGTAGTTTGAGAATATAACCGGTTTTTGTGTCTTCATGTCGAAACTTGGGATGACAACATTGGTCAATGTCTGACTAAGTCGTGTATCCTTCAACAGTTCACGAGTTATGTTATGTAAAAACTCCCCGTCGAACTCGGGACCGTTTCCAGGTCTGCATGTTGGTTGTTTTCATCATCACAAACACAAAGGAAATCATGTTACTATTTGTTGCTGTCAATGGTTAATATTGATGATGTTCTGAGAATATTATATTAATGCTATTATTATACCTAGACTCATTGAATATATGAGGGCCATTTGTTTTGTAGAAATCTACAATTTGTGCAGGAGTAAAGGCACCACGTGTAGGATCATCAGGGCTTGGGGTGGCTAACATAGCTGTTATGAGTCCACCTGTGCTGGTTCCTCCTATCACATCAAAATAATGTGCTAAATCTGCATTTGGTTTCCTAGCCTGCAACTCAACAAAATTCAAGTTAAACTCATGAACATTCATTCATTCATGCAATTTCAATACATATGCATAGTATTAAGCATAAGAATGAACCTTAAGAGCCTTATCTAAGTAATCAAGAACTGTTGCTGGAAGAATCCCCTTGATACCACCGCCATCAACGCTCAGAACAGTTAATATGTCTCTATTGTTGGGTGGAGGGAGCTTTTGGGTACTGAATCCACCAATCAGTTGCCCAGCAAACACCAGAGCAAAGAACACCAAATGAGCCATGAATTGCTTCACAAGGTACTATAGAATTATTTGAGAGAGAGTTGTGTGTTTTTGTGCCAAAACGTTAAGGGTTTTTATAGAAAAATTTTGCAGGATACGTGCATGAACCATGATTAAAAAAATATTGGGCACAGCTTATTTTATGCATGATAATGGTGCTGCTCATTGCTGACATAAGCTGCAGAGTTTTAAATGGTTCCGGAAGGAAAGGATAATACAATAAAATCCACGTCATATTACATATATTTTAATGAAGAATGCGTAAAACGTTTCCTCTTCATTATATAATAAAAACATGGTTTAAGCATTTATGTTTTAGAATAATATTTTGAAGGAGAGACAAAAGTTCAATTATTTTTTTTTTTAATCTAATGACTTCAATAAATAATTAAAATGTAATGTTGGCCAAGAACCATTTATGGTGTGATTTGTTTTTTGAGTAATTGTGGTGTAATTAATTACGTCTTTCAAGCAATTCCTTTCATGTTAATTTCACGGTGAAAACCACCATATTCGGATGCTATTATAATGAAATGTCTTATAGATCTAAAAGTTGGAACAATACGCAGAGAATATGAAGATCGAAGACTATTTTTTTGAGTCATTACATGTATGAGTTCTTTAAATATAGATGTAGGGTGGTTTACTAAAATGTATTTAAATGGTTAGGAATCCAAGTGTGAGTTTAACTCCCACATCGGTTAGAAATGAGAAAGTAGAACACTATATAAGAATAAAGACCTATAAACGTATTGTTTTAAGGTTTTGGGTTGAGAGTGGTGTCAATGTTCTATTATATTTATTTAACTTTTGTTACTGATAAAAAAAAATAATGAAATATGTTTTAAACCCTAAAGGATTATAGAACATTGTGATCTTTAAAGTTAACTCATAACTATCGACAAAAATTGGTTGCGATAATATTATTTGTGAGTTATGAGATTCATTATGTAAAATTTTTAAGATTATTGAATAATATAATGATGTAAGCTAGATGTTTGAGTCTGATGACACAAAATCTTAAAAAATTTCTAAACAAATTGTTATATCACAATCGAAACAATATATATTATTGTTTTAATACCGTTATTGTTGAGACATTACTCCTGAAAAAAAATTTATATGATTTAACTTTATTAAATAAATATATACCTTTTATTAAATAAAATTTTTGGCAAAAGTATATTAATGAAAAAAGAAGACATATAAAAGTGAGGCAAAAAAAACTTAATTACTAATGGTGGGACTATAAAAATTATTAGACTATAAAGAATTAAATATATATATGGAAATTAAAATAAATAAATAAATTGCAACTTCAGAAAAGAATAAAATTATGAGAAATACTTGTAAATACTCTCGAATTGTCTAACTTATTAATATTATGGGAAGTGGTTACAAGGTTTTTTTTTTTTTAGTCCGTCACAAGATAAGTAGAGGTAGGTAGGGTGGTAATTTAAAAGGAGGGTCAGGTGTCCTATTTAGTTCCCAATATATATTTGTAAGGAAAGATAATGACAATATATATCTTACATGCACTAAATGTTCAATTTTAATACTTCTTTTTAATTCATTATAACTTAATTAGGTGAATCTTACCAATTTGATAATAATTATTTTCCCATTAAATAAACACATCTATCTCCATAGTTATTGAACGAGTTGTTAATAAATAACATTATTAGCACATGCATGCAGGGCGAGCTACAGCCCGTGACTTCACAACAAATTATGGGTGAAAAAACAGGTATCAGCTTTGTGTTTGTGTACGTTAATTCGTATTTTTTAATTTTCACCGATTATAATATATGTGGGTTAAATAATATTTATTTTTAGAATATATAATTAAAATAATTATTAAATAAAATAACTATTAAAAAGTTAAAGGTAAACTATTTATAAAATAAATAATTTTTTTAAATAATAAGTAAAATCGAAAAATAAAATATATATACAAAAAGAAATTTTTAAAATAATTGTTAAGAAGAGAATTTTAGAATAACGATTAAAGATAAATTATGATGCACCGATATTTCAACTTAGGTTACGTATCTATATCCGATACATATCGTGTTCAATATTTTATGATACTTTAACGATACTTATCAATGAATTATTTAATTTATAAAGTAGTAGTACACTATAATAAAATCTTTGAATAGTGATCAATTTTAGTGACAAAAAATAATTAGTCACTATATAGTGACTAAAGTGACAACTAAAATAGTTCCAAAAAATTATAATCGGTCTCTAAATTGATAATTAAAATAGTTTCAACGGTGAATTGATTTTTAAATTGTTCACTAATATTAGCTACAAGGTTTTGACTACCAAAATAATTGGTCTCTAATTAGAAAATTTGGATTCACACATTAACAACCGTATATTTATTATGTTTGTAAGAATTATTGCACATTTTTCATTATTCATATATTTCGTATCTATCACATATCATATCCTATTATTTTAAAAATAAACGTGTCGATGTATCGAATTGGATACACGTATCGTATTTGTACATCATAGAAGATAAATAGTTTTTAAAATAATAAATAAAGGTAAAATTGGAAAAACAAAATATGAACATAAAAAAGGGGAATCCTCTTTATATAACACTTTACCTATTTTCAACAAGTTATCTGGCAATTATTAAGATTAAGATGAATAATTTCAATACAGGAAATTTTTTTGTAAGACATATTGATCTTTTGATCTTTTATATTCTATATATTGTAAAACTATTTATATTTTATATTCTCATCATTTCCTTAAAGATCTGTCACAGACAATAGTATATGAATGATTTATTATGTAATTAACGTAATGTTTTGTTGATATTTAATATTCCGTATGTGATGTATGATTTCTTAGTAAGTATTGTACTTATAAACCTTAATGGATTAGTTAAGTAGAGGTAGGTAGAATGGTATTTTAAAAAGAGTGTTTTCAGGTAAATAGAGACAATTTTTGGCATAAATATATAGATAGTGATGGTATGAGTACATGTAAGATTCATGAACAATATTTTATATTTTTATAGATCTTTTTAGTGCATGACAAAATCACTTATGTCATTCTTATATCAATTTTATATTTCCATCAATATATCTAAATTTATCCCTTTTCAATTATGTCTTCATGAAACACATGTTTAAGGACATGGAAAATAGTGTAAGGTGTAAATATAATTGTTTTTGCATTACATCACCACTGAAGGAAGAAAATATAATAATAACAAACACTTTTTATTAGCATAGAAAGCTCTAGAGATTTATTTTTTTTCTTGTATTATCTTTTCTTTTATTTGGAACCATAGAAAGCTGTACAGATTATTATATAAACAACATGAAAACAATTATGATGCATTCAATTATTTGAGTCTCACATTTGTTAAATCCTGCTATACTTGCATATATCCTCGAAAAAATGTCCACCAGTGTACTGACAAAATTAGGTGCCACATTTTAGATTTTTTTTTCTTCTCTTATTATTATTATTATTATTATTATTTTGGGAATACATATTTTTTAACCTAAATATAATTTCATATTTATAACATCTATACTACAAAATAAATGAAAAATATCACCAAAAATATGTTAGAAGTTTTATATTATCTAAACATAAGACTGGTTTAAGTTTATAATATATAAATGGATACAAATTTTACTATATAAAATTGATCTTTTAGATTTAAGTTAGACTTAAAAAGTTCAATAATTAATATATATTTATTGGGTATATTGTTTCCATCATAATCGAATCGCTATCACATCACCCACTAAGATTTAGTCTCACGAAATATATATATTTTAGCGTGAGAAGATATGTTGAAAGTCTCACATCAACTAAAGAGAGTTTATATAAATGATTACTTATAAATCAGTTTTGTAAGATTAAGTTAGATTTAAAAATTTTCTTCGAATTTTTTAAATAAATAAAAATAAAATTGTCACTATTTATCAAGATAATCATTCTTTTATATATATATATATATATATTATTGTTAATAATGGATCTATTGCTTTCAATAATGTATGTTGATTGGATTGTTCCAGAAAACTTGTAATAAAATTCCATACAAAATCATGATTATTATGCAAAGTATGCTTAAATTTAGATATAGCTTGTTGTCATATAATACTCTAAAAAAACTTGGTTTGTCCATAAATGAAAGAACATCTTCAATTTATATATATTATTTTATGTACATATCAATCTTATAAATTTGATATCAATTATTTATACGTTAAACTAAATGGTTCCTATTCAATTATATGGTTTGAGTTGTTAATAAATAGCATTATTAGTACATGCACCTAATGTTGTGGCGGCCATGGCTTCATTAAATACATGTAATTTCTGAATTTAAAACTAAGTAACTCATATATATATATATATATATATATATATATATATATATATATATATATATATATATATATATTTTTTTTTTTTTTTTTTTTTTT
>Ga0099822_1012289_pt1 | contig 10260 bp, 6 predicted proteins | sample CowpeawhiteBW_FD_76839 | JGI IMG/M metagenome (GOLD analysis project Ga0099822, IMG submission 76839) | Root nodule microbial communities of legume samples collected from California USA - Cow pea white BW | ecosystem: Host-associated > Plants > Roots > Nodule | place: USA: California | collected... | reverse complement strand
TATATATATATATATATATATATATATATATATATATATATATATATATATATATATATATATATATATATATATATATATATATATATATATATATATATATAGAGAGAGAGAGAGAGAGAGAGAGAGAGATACAACTATAGACAGAAGATAGAAAAGCATACAATTAAAAGAAATATATGCATAGTAACAAAAGACAGTTCAGGATTTTTAAATGGGATTATAATGTAATTGTAACAGTTTGTATTTCCTTTACTACACAAAGAGAAAAATATAAAATTTTCCATTTCTATTATAGAGATTGTGAGGGTGAAATATATGCTATATATGTGATTGTATAAATTGAAACTGTCCTTTTACACTAAAAAATATTTGGTATATATGAATATTAAGAACCAACTACCTCAAAAAGCTCAAGTTTTTGGTGATGACTCATTATTCATGCAAAGAAAAAAATAAGCCGTGATAGTAAAGTAAAAAACTTAACACGTTAATAACTAAAACATAATTATTTGATTAAAGAGACATAAAAAACATTATTATGCAACCAAATGAAGGAAGAAGTTTCAGTATAAAACCAGTGTTTATGACAGTTTAAAGAAGAAGAATAATTTTGGCAATAATGAGCATTAATTCGTAAGATGAAAAACTGAAATTAATGCTGTGGGATTTGAACCCACGCCCTTTCGGACCAGAGCCTAAATCTGGCGCCTTAGACCACTCGGCCAAACTGTCATTTTATGATAAATTTCATCCCTGTAATATAATAAAGACTAACGTAATAAACATATAAACTACAAAATCATTTAGCATATACTATTATGTTTGTCTTCTAAGTCTGAACTAAAAGGCGAAGGTGAATAATATAAATCATGATTACATGTTTCTTTATAAACCAAAAAAATGTTTACTTGACATTGTGGAGTCAAATTTTTCTATTACATATTTCATATATATACAAATATATTATTTGGGTTTAGTTTCGATTGGTAATGTTTTTTTTTTTTTTACATTTATCAATTAATGAAAAAAGTTTATAAAGTAAAACTGTTAAAATAATTATTATAATTTTTTTTAGCTTTTTATATATGATCATTTTAAATTGATTCATAATCTATAAAACTAATTAACTAAAGGTTTGCTTACGTACTATTTATTCAAGAATGTTTTGCGAAATGTAATTTATTTCTTGGTCGCTGTCATCAAAACATATTATAGGAATTTTTTTTTTATAAAATTTTATAAGTTGTGTAAATTATTCAAGTAATAGTATTTTACATTAAATAATTTTCTAAATAATACATATTTAATAATACATGTATTTACATTTTAACTGAGTCAAGACATTCATGTAATAAGTCTAATAGAATTTCTTAAAGAGATAAGAAAATAATAATGTACTTATTTTTAAAACCATACGTCTATAACAAACCAATAAACACAAATTTAGATTCTTTGCTGATTAAATAATTTGATGATCATTAACTTAAAAATTTAAAAAAATATTTAAAGTATCAATATAATATATTTTTAATGTTTATTATAAGATAACAAATTTAATAGAGAATTTGGACTCTTGTAACATATTGGTAACATGTAAGAAACAAATGATCAAATTGGAATATACATACAATACAAGACATGAAAGAGTTACTTTGGTCAGAAGTTTGAACCGGGAAATAGAGAATTTGCATTCGTCACGTCTTTGCAAACTTCGTCGCTTCTTTCATAGTAAAATAATCATTAAATTTTATTTTAGTGCTAGAATAATGGTAGATAGTTGTTAAGAATATAGAAGAGGATTATAGTTATAAATTAAAGATATAAGATATATTTGGTTCCTGGGATTTAATACAATTGATGTGACATTATTGGAAAGAGAACGTTAAGGTTTGGTAGAAGCAGAAACATTGGGAGTAGTATTACATTTGGGTAAGCATCTGAGAAAAAGATTATTAGGACGTGGTTTGTAAGTGGTTAAAAACTGTGGATCCTCCTCAAGTGCTTCACTGTAGCTCTCCAAAATCCCAACTATCTCATCAAAATGTGGTCTTTTATCTGGATTGCTTGACCAGCATCTGTTTATGAGATGACTAAATGCCCTTGGACACTCACATGGTAACGGAGGCCTTTCATTCTGCACCAAAAGAATAAGATACTTCACTCACCACAAAAACTACCCAAAAATATTTCAACACAGAATCATTTGTTCAATGCATAAAATCACATCAGTGTGAACCCAAAGGATATGGTATGACATGTGAGAAAACAGTGAACGTGAAAGCCTTACATTGGTCCAAAATATATGAATCTGTAACTTGATTTTGATGCATCGTGTTGGTGTTGTGTGCATGTGGGTGAAAGGGCAGAGGTGGTACCAATGATTGTCTGTGATAAATTTTGATAGCAGATACCGAATCTTGAATGTTGTAAAGCTTAATTGAGAAGTGTCTATAATATAATATTGTTGATGAGGTGTCTTGTTTTGATAAGCAAGGGTGTATGATAAGCATAGCCACATGCTCTGTAAAGTTCATATCATCATATCCAGAAGGATTCGGGGACATAGGAAAAAGTCCCTACTTTAATTACTCTAGGTAGTAGAATTGTTTTGGCGTTCAATTATTATAACTCCTTCTTATGCGAATAAAAATAATGTGTTAATACAGTAACAGACCTTGTGAGTTGCTGCATATGCTGCTTGCTCTGGTGTCATGTTGTCAAATGGGGTCAACCCTGTTAGGAGTTCCCATAGAACAATGGCGAAACTATAGACATCTACTTTTTTTGTGTGACGTTTTTCTCTGATCATTTCAGGTGCCATCCAACGGTATGTTCCAGTGAATCCTTTTGCACTACCGGTCTGAGATTCCAAGCACGAGATCCCAAAATCTGCTACTTTTACGCACAGATCTTCCCCCAACAGCAGGTTTTCTGATTTCAGATCCCTGTGAAGTATACCCTGAGAATGAAGATATTGCATTCCCCGAGCAATGTCTAAGGCTAATTTCAGAACAACGTTGTGAGGAACCGAGTGTGGTCCTTCCTGAATCAAGTATTTTCTCAAGGAACCCCCGGACAAATATTCAGTAATAATGCAGAACACAGGAGGTTTCTTGCAAGCTGCAACAAACTGCATAACCAATAAATAAATATCATCTTTTAATTACTTTCTTTATTATATTCAGAACTTGCAAACTTTACACACAAAGCTTGTCTTCTCTGTTAAAAAGTAACTCTCATACTAGCCTGCCACTCGTGCGATAGGCCACAATGCCATATAGCTACTTCAAAGAAAATGAATTCACCAGCTAAAAATAAAACACCTTTTCTTCAGCACATGCAGTAAAATCATATTTTCTCCGTAATTCACTTTTACTAATAATTGATTCAATTTTTCACCAAATTTCAGTCTTCGGATGAAGACACGACACCCTCGGTATTCAAATCACCTGTCCCCATTTCTCTGTCTCCTTTTATTTCCCTCCAATTAAAAAACTAACATTTCTACAACAACCACAAAAAAACACACACTAACAACCTGAGAGAAGGTCAATGACGTGTCATTTTTCGATTAGCAAGAAAGAGAAGGAGTACCACTGTACCACCACATCATAGAGCGGTTAGGCGTAGACACGGTTTTATATATCGCAAAACTTGCACCTCCGAAGCAGACAAAAGGGTGGTGAGGGAGGGAAATGTTATGTATTCTTTTAATCACTGAGAACAAACTGGTAAAGGGAATAATAATAGTGATGAAAGAAAAGAAGTGAGGATGAAAGTTGGTATGTTCCATGCAGAAAGAGAGAGAAAGGGTTGAAGAAAGAGAACTCACGGTGATGATATTTGGATGGCGCAATCGAAAGAGCAAATTAACCTCGGAAGTGAATTGCTGCTCTAGCGAAACAGCCAATTCCTCATCCTCCTCCGGTTGACTCACAAGCTTAATTGCAACATCCATGTGCTTGTAGATGCCTCTGTAGATCCTGCTATGTCTCCCAGAAGCAAACTTTGAGCCAATGAACAACTGAGACAGATCAGCACTCCATTCTTCTTCAGCCTCTCCCTTTATGGCTGCCCCTGAAGAGATCAGATACTTGGACCATGACACCGCTCGCTTGTACTCCCCAAGCGAAAGCCTTCTCCCTGATCTTACGTTGTTAGACATTTCTTTAAACCAGTACAAGTTCTTCATCCTTCCAATGCAGATTCCACAACTTACTCCAAAGTTTTTCTTTTTACAAATACCCAGTTTGGACAAACTTGTTTTTCATACCTTAAACTAAACTAATTCCCTACGCTGCCTACATTTTGAATCATTATCACCATTTATGCAGCTGGAAAAAAGAAGAACAAATAAAAAGAAAGCAACTCCAAACCACCTCATGTATGTAGTACTACAGTTGTTGGTTGTTAAAGGAAGAAAGAAATCACAATAGATGAGAGAAAAGAGAGGAAAAAGGGTGAGGCGTGAAGGGGTTTTAGTGAGAAAGAGGATGGTGCAGTGAAAGAAGAGGAAATGGAGATGAAAGGTGAGAGGAAAGGGAAACACAGGGACTGACATTAGCATCTACGTTGGTAACGTGCGAAGATATACTTGTGAGGAGACAAACGGGGTCAGGTTGATGATGACCCCTACCTCACCCCTTTCCAATTCTTTTTTCTTTCCACTTTGAACCTGTGTTTCCCACCGCATTATCACCACTGCCATTCATTCGCTAACCTTCAATTTTTTTGTCACACTCCTCTCCCCTTCCATTTATTGCTTTCTTTGTTTTCTAGCCACCACCATGTGCTATGTGCCAGGCCTTGCATTTCCATCATTCTCATTCCAAGTACTTCTTTCTTTTTACCATCATTCATTTCTCTTCACTCTTTATCCTCTTCACATCCAACCAACCTTACCAAATAATAACTTACACACCCACACACACTCTGCAGTTTTACCAAATCTCTTAACTTCAACCATCACGGATATCCATTTTTCAAAAACGTTTACAGTCATCAACAAAATTAAGTATGTCCATCAAACTCATCAATATCAAATACTAATAACTCAGTTTGACTCTTAAGAATTGAATCATTTCTTTTCCACGTACGTCCTCTTCGGATAAGTTTACCAGAATTGTAGTATTTTATCTTTTCCATTATATATATAGTATGTTTATTTATGTTTTTAAAACCATTTACAGTTTCTTCTTAATTGTTGAGATTCTTTTCTAAGGGTAAATTGCCAAACCAACTATGACCAAGATAAGATTTTTTTTAAGATTATAGGCTGCCATAGTAAACAAGTAATAAATAAGAATGAAACTAAAACAACATTCAAATTGCATGCTTTCGATAACTAATGTAATCTTTCATACGAATTTCTTTTCTAACAAATTTCACAATACTAAGATTAGTGGCAATTCTCATGATATAATAATTTCATAAACTTGTTCACGTAAAGTGTTCATTATGATGTCATTTCATACTAACCGAGTATTCTTCCCATTATATACACCGTTTATAACTGAAAAAATAAATTAATAAACAAATTAATGGGTCAATATTTTTGTGTAAATAGTTGTTTGAAAAAGTTAATCAATAAAACGGTCAATATTTTTTTTATCAACAAATATAAATACACATATAATAATAACATTTGAGTACTCCGACTCTTATACGTAATTTATGTACATTAGTCCTGAAACATTTTATCCCACTATATTGATATTCTATTAAGAATTAATTTCTACATCTTATTATTGTGAACAATTAATCAATTGAAAATTAAAATTATTTCATAAAATAATTGTTTAAATTCTCATAAATAATTAATTAATGCAATTTTCATAATTAAATTGTTAAATCGTCAATTTTTGTAAACAATCAATTTTCCATTTATTATGGGAAATTCGAAAGATAATAATCTATTTGATATTTTTTATAAATAATGATAGTAGGAAGTAAAATCCGCAAAAAAATTAAATAAAATTAATGAATTCAGTGCATGGATTAATTTGGGAGCTTGCTTCGTCTTAATTAATGATTTCACATTCAAGTCTTTGTTACATAAATAACTATGTTAAGAATTAATTGGTAATGAAAGTTTTGTTATTCATAATTGTTAAGAATTGATTAAGACGGAAAAATATTTATAAATTATTGTTAGTCTCAATTTCTTGAAAATGCAAGGCTTTTTGTTGCGAGGAAAATAAGGAAATAATAACCTCTACATGACACTAAGACATGAGTGTTTTGACAATTTCTATATCATACAAAGATTGATAATTAATGTATAAGTATTGAGATAAATAAGTATATATATATATATATATATATATATATATATGCACTTGTAATTTTCCTTCGACATAATGAAATTTGAAAATAGGTTTGAAGTGTCTAGTTTTCATGCGTTTTCGAAAAAAATACCATTAATTGATAAACGTATTTTAAACATAAATTTGGGAGTAAGTATTTCTTCATTCTATGTGTGAGAGATAAACGAGTCTGTTTTATTTAGTTTAAGAACTTCGAAATAAGATTTAACTTTTGATAAAGTAATTGTTGTTTTTCTAAAAGGAGAATGCTTATGACATTTCATTCGAAATCAAATATTGAATAGATGTTGGGATAACACGAAAGACATAGTTATTGACATAAAATCTTGACCTAGCAAGAGAATGACAACACAGTAGAACTTGTCTTCGAAAATAAAACTAACGACGACATTTTGAGAGTGACGACACGTTGGTATGCAACTGGATGTATCATGCTAATGAGTCTATATATTAACACTATAATCATAAGTCACATTCCTTAATTTAAAAACTATCCTTTAAATTATGAGTACTAATCAATTAAAGTTAACTAATTTAGTTATTTTTGTGAATAAAACAGTCATTTAAAAAAAGATCAATTATAGTATTATTAAAGTTACTAATTTTATCATATAAACTTAACTCATCTTCACTTTATAAAGCGAAAATTACTAACTTATAAGGTGCAATTTAACTTTATTTTTAATTGATGTGTAAAAAAAAATCACATACATTTTTATAAATAGATAAACGGATGAAATAAGGTGTAATACATATTTTGTTTTTTGAAACCGTGTTTGATAATTGAGGTAGAAAGGAACGTTATTTCGGTGGAGAAACTAAAATTTGAAGAATCATTGATTATGTTTGTTTAAAATTATGGATTTAGGGGAGGTTAAATTAATGAATTTGAAGAGATAGATTATGAATCGGGGTATTGTTTGTTGTAAGAAATAGAGACGTAAAAGTGGAAAATTTTGAAAATAAATTTTACTAAAGTTTAAAAAATAATTTGATTAATGTGATAAATAAATAAAATATTTTAATATATTGAATAGTTAGATTACCATTTTATCTTTATAATTAAAATTGATATAAAATAAAATGTCATTATCATTTATTTTTTTTATAATTATTATCTCTATAATCTTCTCTCCCAAACATGCGCAAATAAATTTAAACAAAAAACAACAAAGTGACTCCGTCACTCTCTCAATCTCTGAGAATCCCTTGAAGGGAACAGAGTCTTTAAGTTATGGATTAGGACATGAATATAAAAAAAAAAAAAAAAAAAGTTGATTATTTAGTGTGATGAATGTAAAAAATTGTATTTGGGATAAGATAGATAGCATTATTATTTGGCAGTTGTGGTGATTGCGAAGGAGTGGGTTTTTGGCAGCGTTGGGTGAAAGTCACAATCAAAAGGAGAGAAAAGCTCTGAACCAGTCACTGTGTCTCACTCTGCAACCTTCTTTCTTTATTTCCACATTCAGGGGCATTCTCGTCACTTCCCTCTTTCGGACAACCCGTATATAGTTATGGTCCTCTTCCGTATACGGTTTCTTCTCTTCCACTCCTATTTTCACTAACCCTTCTTTTTTCAATTTTTTATTATTATAAAAACTAATTATAATTTCACAAAAATATATTTAATATCAAAATCTATTTAAGCCGTGTAAGATAAAGGTTTAATGCAGTACCACGGAACAGTACTCCAGAAGATAAAACATAATATGTATTTAAGATATTGGCTTTCTTTTTAATAACAAAATTATAAAAACAAAACATCAACTGGGCCAGAATAATTAATGTCAGAGAACAAACTGGATCTGATTTTAAAACAAATTTAGAGGCCGTGTTCAAATGTTACCAAAACTACCATTTTAGAGAAGAAAAACATCAAATGTTCAACCTTCTGCTAATCTACAAATCAAGATACCTGAAACTACTATAGCATATTTTTAATAATTATTTACGATTCAATACTTAATAAAAGTCTACTAATAATTTAAACTACTATTATTTTACTAAGTTTTGTGATACAGACCCAATTTTAAAAGCATTATTCACAGAGCACAACATTAATCATTTTGCTAAACAATACGTATTAATTAGTAATGTTTAAGTCGTTCTAGTTCTTAACTTGCTTGTATTTGAAAATAATGTGTGTAATAATAGAGAATTTAATTTTACATGTACAGTGATTATACTTTGTTTTATATAAATATCACTTTATCGTATGTTCACATTTACTAATAATATTTGATAATAAGATAAGTTATTATTGACTGTGATAAAAGTATTTTTTTAATTTTATTTTACAAAAAGAAAAGGAAATATTGTTATTAGTTTAATGTAAATATTCTCTTGTCCTGATTAAAAATATTATATTGATAACTCATGACACGATAAAGGAAACAGTAAGAGAAACTTAGAAAAATTCCTCTGGTTTCAACCCTAACTACTGCTATGCTACATTTCAATAAGCACGATTTAATTTTTAAGAAGTTGATCAATGGGTACCCACAGCCAGTGGAATGTCAAACTTAAATTTGTCTAACAGTTTTTCCTCTCTGCAACCAAATGCTATTACGCTTTCAAGGAATCCATGAATAAATATATTCTTAATCAATGATATTTTGACCCATTTATTTTAATAAATCTCTAATTCACTATTCTAATTATTTTTAGATCATTTATTTTAATTTTTTATAATTATGTGATATAATGATCTAAAAATAATTGGAGAGATAAATTCAAAATAGTTCAAAAAAAAATGAATCAAAATATCATTATATCCTTCTTAATAATATAATGTTTTAGATTTTAATTGCTCATTTTCTTTTCTTTGTATGAAAATATATTACCTAATTTTAGTTCCTTAGTTTTCTTTTCTTAATTACATCTCTATTTGGTTCTCTTTTCAATATTTTTGTTTGTTTTAGAAATTATTATTAAATTAATGTCATATTATCCTGTAATTAATTTCTCATTTAAAATTTATCACAATTTAAAAAATCTATTAAGGGATAGCCGTTATTCAAAACGTGCTCTGGATTATTTATCTAAAGTTTTGCCTATTTCTAAAATTTAAAACATGTATGGTTGGCATTAGAGTTGTTCAAGTGGATGAAAGACCCCGAATCAATCTCAATCATTATAAATTCAAGTCAAATTGAGTTATAAAAAAAGAATGAAACTTCAGTATAAATCAAATCAAACTCAGTCCATTAAGAGTTTGATTCAACAGATAAAAAAGTTAAAGAAAAAAACTCTTTGATGGAGCCCAACATAATTATAAAAAATGGAATCGCGGAAATATATACACTCCAGTAAATCTTCATCTTCTTGTATATTTAAATCGATCCAAACAAAATTTAATTTTATATCAACTAATTTTTTAATCAATTTGGTTCTGAATGATGCCATATCAGTATTTTGTCAACCTTTTTTATATAACTCTTCGTATTAACATTTTGACAGTCTTTTTTATTGTATAAGTATTTATATTCATATTTTGTCAGATTTTTTTGGGTTTTTTTTTTAATAGAACAGAAAATATATATATTTTCATTTAATCTAGGTTATGTATGATGTCTTCTATTCTTTTTAAGTTAAAGAACTTTCATTGATTTTTCAGTTAATTGAATATTTAAATTTTTTATATAGTGATTCAGAAAATTAATTATTTAAATATTATTATATTTATGTATTATTTCACTCGTATACTGAGAGATAAGAAAGTATAACGTGTATAAATTGATTAATGGCTATAAATTTGTGATAAGAGAATAACAAAATATATTTAATATACGAACAAGTTATACTAGTAATTTTGAAAAAGAAAATACTAAAACAAAATAAAATATCATCAAAAGAATAATATATATATATATATATATATATATATATATATATATATATATATATATATATATATATATATATATTT
>Ga0099822_1012286_pt1 | contig 10262 bp, 3 predicted proteins | sample CowpeawhiteBW_FD_76839 | JGI IMG/M metagenome (GOLD analysis project Ga0099822, IMG submission 76839) | Root nodule microbial communities of legume samples collected from California USA - Cow pea white BW | ecosystem: Host-associated > Plants > Roots > Nodule | place: USA: California | collected... | reverse complement strand
TTAAAAAAAAAAAAAAATATATTAATATTTTTTTAAAAAAATAAATATAAGTATAATAATATATATTTTTTTATATATAAAAAAATATATATATATATATATATATATATATATATATATATATCATCTATTTGGATAAATTCTGTTAGAATAAAACATTTTTCATTAGTTTCGTTATATTTGATGAATGATTCTTTTGCTTTAGGCTAGTTTTTCTTCCATCATATTTTTTGTTATATATATTCTTTTTTGTGCAGTTGTTTTTAACTAACATTACATTTTTTAAAAAAATTTAAACTTCAATCTCATGAAATAAAAATCTCTAATAAGACACATATATATTTGTCATTAAATTTTATTATACATGATTATTTACTCTTTCTTTATAATTATATGATACTTATATAATTGTTAATTGTTATTCGATATTATATTATAATTATTTTTCTCAAAAAAACGTTTTTTTTTAACTTTTAATTCTCTGTGTTCTTTTTCTGTGAAGTCAAAATCAACGCATAATTATTCTTCATTTCAATTGGAATGATCACAGACCTCAACGATTACGGGATGAAATCTTCTTTAATTATGCTCGTCGTGGAAAATAAAATTCCCCTTTAATTATATACTTGCAATTTCAGATTTTCAATCAATATTTGTTTGAACTCTTACCTTTCCATCATTAAATTATGCCGCTATTTTCTCTTTCACACTATGCTATTCTTGGCAACTATCTAAATCTTATCTATTCTTTCTTGAAAAATCTCACCAAGTATATCTGTATTTTTTTTTTTTGTTAATAATGTAATAAATGAACATGCTACTTGGTTTTTTACTAGTTATAAGAAGAGATAATAATACATTTAGATTAAGAGATAAAAACTAAGATTTACGTTTTAGCTCCTTATTTGTAAATGTGTAGTGATGTTTCGTAGACTGATTGAATTAAACGAGGATCAAGCATAATGAGAATCCAAGAGGAAAGTTCAAGGAAGGGAAGATATGAAGATAGGCATGGAAGAGACATTTTAACCTTTTCTTGTACAGGTTTCATGAAGAGGATAAGGAAACATATGTGTGGAAAATAATTCAATAAAGGAGGAAGTTTAGCAGGTGTTTATAGAAAGTATAGAAGGAGGTAACAGTGCAAAATCTAGATATTATGATCCCAAATAAGGAAGGTTTTACCAGTGTCATACAAAAGAGACAGTCATAATTTAATTAATGGTTGAATATATTTTTAGTTCCTAGACTTGAATGGAAAATTAGAATTCGTTCATGTCTCAATTTAATTTTTTTTTTTTGTATATTTGGTCGTCAAACATAAAAATGAACATATATAGTCATAACCCAACTGCGTGGAAGTTTTTTGACATGTGTTAAACGATATTTTGATATGACGTTTGAGTTGTTTACATCACTCAATACATTTCAACTCAAATACTAGCATAAAATATCGTTTAACACGTAAAAAAAAAAGTTGACGTTGTTGGGTTAAAAGGAGTATGTTCATTCATTTTTATAAGTTTGAAGACATGTATCAAAATTTGAGACAGGTGCGAATTCTAATTTCAAGTCCAAGTTTAGGGACTAATGACATATTTAACCTTTTACTTAATTAAGAATTGTTATTAAAAGTAAGAATATTAGTACAAAATATAGAAATTACAACAAAATCTTATATAGATTTTTCTGAACCTATGTGAAATAAAAATGAGACATTATTGTAATTATAAAGAAAACTTTACATCGGTTGGTATTGGAACCAATGTAATGAAATGATATTACATCCGTTGATTCTCGAACCAATGTTATATAATTTCTCAATTAAAAAAAAGGTTTTACATCAGTTGCATGAGAATCAATGTTATATATCTCATTTTAAAAAATAATAGATATTACACAAGTTGGAAAACAAACAAATGTAGTATGTAGTTTCTGAAGTTTAAAATTTTAAAAAGAAACAAATATTACATCGATTGCTATTAAAAACCAATGTTGTATCTCCTCTTATTCATTACTAGCGTTGGCCCTTTTTCGTCAGTATTCGTTTCGTGCTTCATCTTCTTTGTTTCACTTTTCCTCCATTGTAGCAATTTGAAACTTTTACACTTTATTTTCTTCTTAATTCTCACTATTGATGGACTCAAGTTGTGATTTCTAGCCGCTGCAACGTATCGTGACCTCTCTCGCTGCCATTCTAGAATCCAACTCATGGCAGGCCCCCTTTTCGCGTTATATATTTAACTTCAGTATTTAAGTCTTTTGATATGATTTAAAATTATATGTTTAACGTGTTCATTCTAGATCTAGAGTGTTTGACCCTCGACAATGTGTTTAGAAGTTGATATTATAATTGTTCTTCAATCAATTTATAGTTTAACTTTGTCATACATTGCATTGAGGGAAACTTAATTTCCCTTTTAAGATTCAATATAAAGATTAAATACTATCTGTATTTTTAAACGATGAAAGATATTCATGCAGAAACTAAGTTCTTATGTTGTGTAACAATGGATCGAAGTTGGATGAATGGTAGTTGAATTAGTGATTTGTATGATAATGACATTGAAGAGTTTCTACAATTTGTTTAACGAAATGAAAAATATGTGAATGGAAAATATTATTGTCACTATGTTAATCATGTGAACGAGAGGCGACTAAAAATTAAGTTGATACAAGAACATCTTCTTTGTGATAGTTTTCTAAAGAGTTATGCAACATGAATTTGGTATGGTGAAGTAGTACACCTTTCAATCTTATCTCAATGTAAGAGTCCAGTCTACATTTTGTAGATCTCATGGAAGATAAGATTCGTGATATTGGAGAAGATAATTTCCAACAAGCACACATGCATGATTCATTGAAAGACAACTTGGAGAAACCTTTGTATCTCGGTTGTTCAAGTTTTACATGTTTTTCAACAATACTTAGATTAATTCATCTTAAAGCGAGAAATGAGTGGATCAATAAAGGTTTTATTGAATTGCTGGAGTTGTTGCAAGAAATGCTTTCAAAAGGTAATACATTACTAACTCGTCACTATGAGGCAAAGAAGATATTATTTCCATTGGGTTTGGAGTTTTAAAAACAATACATACAAGTCCAAATGATTGTATAAGTTATAAAAAGGAGTTTGAAACATTGCAAAAAATTTCAAATTATGGTGTATCGCAATGCAAAAGTGAAGGATGATGATAGTGATGAAGATAAGTTGAAAAGGCTTCTCTTGCAAGTGAAGGATGTTGATGTGGTGTATCAATAGTCCAATTCTATTGTCCACAATGGAGGTAAAGTTAGTGGACAAGAAGGCACTTCATTCATAGCATGACCTAAATACCTAATTCAGTCAATTTCCAAAAAGAGTGAGGTAAATTTCAATAAAACTTCACGGGGGAGAAAAATAATGACAGTCTCATCCACCCAAAAGAGACTCTATAATTTCAAATAATTTATTGTACAACGTCGATTCAGCTTACGTTAAGCCCACACTGCTAGTGTTTTTTAAATATTTTTTTAAACTGCAAAATTCTTAATCAATCATACAATAAACTTTTCACATTGGATTACAATTACAAATAATCTCCCTCTAAGTTCTAATTGTAACCCCAATAATCCAACTAAGCAAATAATTTTCATGAACAAATGCAATGGTACTACCAAGTAAGTTCTTCCTCCTGGCTTAAAGTTAGCTGCAACCAAGGACCCTCCATATTACACAACCCTGCACTACTAGAATTTTTATATTATATGAGATTTTTCTTGTCATTTTTTCTAAGCATTTTAATTGCCATGTAATTCTTTTATATATAATTATTTCTTACAAAATTATAAAATTTGCAAATATTTCCTATAATTTGTTTTTGCGGCAAATGCTTTACATAAAATATTTTGCAAAAAAATTAACATGCAAATTATTTTTCATAACAAAACTTGTAATTATTTCTAACGAAAAAAATTTCAAAACAAAATTGGTAGAAAATGTGAGTTTTTTAAGTTTTTTAGTAGTGTTATCATTATCTAGAAACCAAGTAAATTACTAAAACAATAATCCTACCATCAATTACAAACCAAGTAAATTACTAAAACAATAAAACACATGAAGGTAGACTTGACTTCACAAATTCATTATTCTTTAAAGCCTCGCAAGAAGAATCACGCTTCTCAAACTTCTTAAGCTTGATCTTCAATGCACAAATTAGTTCCCAATATCTTTAGGTTTACTCTTACCCTAGTTTTTCCATTCCTCACGGAATCTCCAGCTCCTTCTCCTCTTCTTGAAATTCATAATAGTGTTCTTTATCATGGAAAGGTCGATCCAAATTAGCGTAGTTGGCGATGATCCAAATTAACAAAAAGGAGAGTGAGATCTCGAAGGATAATGTTCTTTAACTTTTCATTTCTCGCTTTTCCACTTCACGTATTTAAAATTGATTAAAATACATTTTTTATCTTAATTTTCGTTCAGTTTTGTCATTTTAGTCCTAATATTTTTTTTTCAAATAGTTTTCAATTTTCATCAATTTTTGTTAATTTTGAAAAATGTTTACGTGTCAATCCAACATTGTGTCACGTGTCAGAGTCATTATTTTATATTCAATTTTCGTTAATTTTCTATATTCGATATTTTTGTTCAATTTAGTCCTAATTCTTTTAAAATTGAATAATCTTGTTCCTCTTCAAATTGAAACCAAATTTAATTTTTTATATAAATGTTATAATGATGTTTTTAGTAAAATTCACATTTTTATTAAATATTTTGGTTTAGGGTTATAATTAGTTTAAAATTAGAACAAAAATTGTAAAGATGAGGACTAATTTTAAAATTTTAGATATATGGTGTTAGTTGTCATCTTTAAAATTTTCATTATAATTTTAAAATAATACTAACCTTCAATATATGAAGATATTTTTGATTTTTTATTTAGTGTTAAAAGTTAAAGTCACTAGATTATACATTTTTGAAAGAAAAATACTTGATACTTGAAAAATATTTAAAACATGATAATTTGGTTGATATTGATGGATTTGATTTATTTTCATAATTAAATATCTTAAGAAAAATTACAAGTTTGGAAAATGATAAACCAATTGACATTCTTAATTATAAAAATAAAATCAATTTTTTCCAAATACATATATAATTTATAAAATAATATTAACAATTCCCGTATCAGTTACTTCTTTCGAAGTGAGTTTCTCAAAACTAAATATAATACAAACTTAATTAAGATCAATCATGTCTCAAGAAAGATCAAATAGATTAGTCCACATAAAAAATGTTAAATAAAATTAATTATGACAATTTAATAAATAATTTTTCATAAAAAAAACTCAAAAAATACATTTTAAATAAAAAATTTCATTTTTTAAATTTGTTTTAAGTCTGCCAAAATATATATATATATATATATATATATAACACAATTCAATTATTCTTGTCTCCAACAAAGTAGAGACTAAGTAGTCATGTTCATGTCTGACATTGCTGTCTAAACCCAACTCCATCTCTTACAAAGGAAAGAAAGATGTACCACCTAAAGCATCTTAGATTATTCACTAAAAAACAGGATTTAGAATAGAATAATTTTGAGAAAATTTAAACTTTGTTTTTATGGACTTGTAAAATATACACCTTAATTATTACTTGCTCGAATAAAGAAGAGGCTTCAAGCTTTCATCTTTGACATAGTTGCCACTGATCACCCCTACTTTTACAAAATAGAGTAAAAGAAAAAAAAATGTAGCAGCAAACACCACTTATATATTTCACTAAAAACAAATGTAAAATAGATTAATTGAAACAAAATTCTAACTTATATATAAAACAAAGTATATTGGGCATGTATATATTCACAATAAAAATATTAAATTACAATTTTCAACCCTTTTATTTTTCAGGTGTAATTTCAGTCTTTTAATTTATTTTTTCTCCAAATTTAACTTTTATTCAAAAAAAGTTATAAGTTTGGATCAAAATTAAATTTTGTACATTTAGTTTTACATTTTAATCAATTAAATTATTTATTGACAGTATCTCTCAAATGAATATTGCTTTTACTATACATGCATCGACCTAAATGTGTATCCATTTTATTTTATTATGATCATGAAAACGAATTAATTAAATTTTAGAAAATAAATATAAAATTTAAAAGATAAGATAATTTATATTAATAAGAATTAAAGTATATCAAAAAATAATTATAAGGTGGTCACCGAATCAAAACTCTTTATAGGTACTTTATTAATGGGATAGAATAAAGGTAAAATTGGTAAGTACAACCAAAAAGTGGTCATGAGATGTACAAAATCAATTCTCTTTATTAATAGATATAAATAGTTTAGTAAAAAAAAAAGGAAAAAACAGAAATAACTTAAGACATAAAATCAAAATTGTTGATTGTGTAAAACTTATTAGTTAAAATTGCGTATGAAAATTAGAGTGTAACCCAAAATTACAATTTAATTTATTATTCCACATTGTTTTCTTCATGGAAATAATAATAAGAAAAAAAGAAAGTTAATCCAATGAAATTTGTTGACCAATTATTACACATGCTTGAAAAGTTGCAAAGGAAAAGAAGTAGAGAATAATATGATTGTGAAGATGAGGTCATTGTTTCTTTGTTATGCCCCCACCATATCCCCATAAGAGATTTGGTGACTCAAGTGCCACCTTTATTCCTTTGGGTTCACATCACGTGCCTCTAATTATATAATCAATACACATGCTCCACACATTCAAACTTTTATCACATTTATATCTAATTAGGGTTTGGATTTGTCTAATCTTGTTTCTACATGTTAAGAGAGTACTTGATTTGAAACATAATTGATGGACGAGGAAAAATTAGACAACTTATGAAACTTTACTATGTGTAGGTTGACATTGATGTTTCTTATACTTTCCAATGGTTTGGGATGAGTCATGAGTGGTGTTGTCTTCATTCTTGCTTTCATTATGTCATTTCCCTCATGTGAAGGAGATATAAATTGTTTGAGCCACTAATCATTATTATTATTCCCTTAATGGTGAGAAAATATGTGTTTTTTTTTGTTGGTTTTGTAACTTCAAAAAATTATTTGCAACTAGTTCGTGATCACTAGAAAAATGAATATTTTCTATGATGTAAAAGCTGTCATGTTGAGATAGTGGACAATTATTTGATCAATTATAAAAATAAATAAAAAAAAACTTTTGAATCAGTGTGAGACATGTAGTGTTTGAACATTGGTAGACATGTATTTGATAGGCATGGCAGTTGTCTCTCAACAGTTTAGTGTTGGAACATGGATCATAAGAAGTGTAGTCTTATGTGTCATTCAGAACGATATAGATTCGATGTTAGAAATGAGTTTTAAGTCTAATTCAACCTTACAAAATTGGTTTGTAAAGTGAGGTTTGTATTTCAGTTATATACTATGAAATTGTTTTATCTCTAATCAATGTGAAACTTCCAACAATTATCCTTTAAAATTTGATTAGAAACTTTAAAAGATAATTATTTTGTTTAAATAACAATATAAAAGTATTGAGATTTAATATTTTATCAAGTTCATTACACTAAAATATAGAAAATTATTTTCATATTAATTGGTATTTTAAAAAATATGAATTGGTCATGTTCTTTAATCAATATTGTAAATCTAAAGTCTATATGTAATTTTTAGTTCGTGTTAGAAAAGGAATTTATACTTGTTAATTTATTTTAGCTAATGTTGATTTTACATATTAAAATTAATGTTGACTACGATTATTTTGGTTAACATTAGTTAAGAGTTTCTTTTACAATGTCATTGTTCAAGGTTATTTTATGATACTTTTTGACTAATGTGAGTTAAATGAAAAATAAATAAAAAATCCTCGCTCTCTCAGATTATTCAGGCTTCTTCTCTCATACATCTACATCTTAATAATGTATACCTAAAGCTTTTGATCATAGTTAAAAAAAAAAATGACCTTTATTTTGGAATTGTTGTTAATCAAGATGTCTAAGTTTTCAACAAGAATTGAACCGGTCATCGTTACGGTTGCAAACTCCAGAATGATTAAATATTCTTGAAATGATAAAACGACGACTATTTTAGTAGAAATTGTTATGGTAAGTAGGTTTCTTTTTATTTTGTTCTGCGTGTACGATAGTATCCCTACTAAATTAGTGGAATCCCACAACACCTTTGCGATGTTAGTACTTCTCATCATAACAACCTCGATCAATGCGGTGATTGGATTGTTAGAGACAATTTTTTCTTCTTTTTCACAAAAATGAATTTTTATGGTGGTACACATCAAAAAAATGTATACATGGTGCAGGAAAGAGTTTTGGTAACAGTTTGTTTATTATACTACAATATATTAGTATAATTATAAATAATTGAGAAAGAAAAAAAATTAAATAATTATAATATTATAATTAAATTATTAATTTGGAGAAAAAAATCATGCAAGTTTTTTTACCTTAGTATTTGATGTTTTTAATTGTATGTTATGTTCAATAATTAGAGCTGTCAATTTGGTCTAGTTTACGAGGCCAAAAAGCTCACAAAAATCTTGTGGGTCATGATCAACCCATTAGTTTTCTTTTTGAAGATGAAAAATATATTATTTTTTAAAATATTATTATTGCACTATCTCAGTCCTTGGCCATGGTCAAACCGTCTTTGTAATGGGCTTGAACCGGTGCGTCACGGACGTCGTCACGAGTTGACTGTCTTGGCCATCAAATCGACACAGCCCAATCTGTTGCCAGGACCATTCGAGCCCGTCTCAAGCGTAGAATTGGGCATGCCCGTCTTGCCCATAAGATAGGGTTGGGTCGTCTCAGATGTCAACCTGTCTTGGGTGTCATCCTTTGGCCCAAACCGACCTGACTCATCTTGTCTCAGTCGTCGGCCCGACTCGACCTATCTCGTCTTGATCGTTGGCCCGACCCGCCTCGTCTTAGCTTTCGACTTGGCCTAGCTAGTCCTAGACGTTAGACCGGGCCGTTTGGTCTCGGCTGTCGACTTGGCCCATCTCAGTCGGTTTCCTATCCTAATTCGTCTCAGTCGTTGACCCGACTCGACCCATTTATCATCGTCCCAAATCAAACTAAAAGTGGTTTTTTAAAGGTTAATTAATTGGTAGGGCCAAACCCATCTTAGCCCGGGTCCTATCCTAGTTGAGAGGAGGCTTTGGAGGCTAGAGCTTTTTTTTGCCCTTAAAAAGGGGCTTAGTGATGTGTGGTCTAGGGTTGGCCCATTGGCCACTGGCCATTGGCCAATATGACACCTCTACTAGCAATTGAACAATGAAAAAATGAATGTTTTAGAACACATACAAAGATAGTTCATATCATCGAGGTTCATACCAATCTATTGCAATGGTTAAGTAAAGAATTGTGCAAGTAGCGAAACCATACAACAATGTTGTCCTTCAGGAAAACCACAAGTACCTGCCAATCAGTGGCGGAACTTGGACAAAATATTTAGGGGTGCCAAATTAGATTTGTTATATATAATTTTTTTTAGTTAAAAAAAAAAAGTTTTTCATTTTTTCTCTTCATTTTCTTTTCTTAAAATAAAACACACATAATAGTAGAATTCAAAAAGATATGACTATTATTCGCTATTATATCATGCTATTATATCATGATACTAAACCATGAATATCATTTTAGATAAGCTCTTCATACCTCATCAATTTAATTTAGTGGGTATTGTCAAATTTGACGATGCTCTTCATACCTCATAAATTATTCATTATATATAACTCTAGGAAGTTTAGAGATTTGTTTTTCTTTGTGTTGAATTCTTGGTTCTCATAAAAAGTTAAAGGTATATGCATTTTTTTCATCTTTATCACAAACCTTCTTCTTTAAAAAAATAATCAATTTTTTTACTCTTTATCATAATCTTTCTAATATAAATTTATCACATATCACCTATTTAGAAAAAAGATAAAATTTATATTCACAAATCACAATTACCACAATGCAAAACATAACCAAACTCATACCACTTTAATTAAATAAGTATAAATTCAAAACTTAAAAAAAAAATTACCATAGTAAGCGGAAAACACAAGATCCCTAAATTTCATAATTAAGGGTTATAATAATTTGGGAAAAAGTATAATTAGGGTTCATACCAATTTCATCAAAGAATCCCTAAAATCATAATTAGGTTTATACTAATTTGGGATAAACTTAATTTGAAGAAACATACTAAAAGAATCATAAATCTAACATACATAGATCATAATAAGATACTAACATTGTGAG
>Ga0099822_1012285_pt1 | contig 10262 bp, 8 predicted proteins | sample CowpeawhiteBW_FD_76839 | JGI IMG/M metagenome (GOLD analysis project Ga0099822, IMG submission 76839) | Root nodule microbial communities of legume samples collected from California USA - Cow pea white BW | ecosystem: Host-associated > Plants > Roots > Nodule | place: USA: California | collected... | reverse complement strand
TATATATATTTATTGAATATTATTATGAAATTTTACGTCTCAAATATGCTCTGACAACTTAAAATTTATTAATTATTTATTTTTACATGAAAGTTTTTATTTAAAAAAAATACAAAGTATAGGAACCACATCAAATTTATAATAAAAACTACATTTTACGAAATATAAATATATTATACCAATTATTATACCTTTTTTTTATCAGCAATTATTATACCTATTATAAAACAATATAAATAATTACATGAAAATAAAACATTAAAAACTATTAAGACATAAGTTTTTCTTATCTGCAATAACTATATCGTATAAACCAATATATGTAAAAAAAAAACAGAAAACAACATGAAAAAAATAAACATTACGATAATATAATACTAGATAATCTCCACAATAAAACAGTATATTGTGTTTTAATTTTTTTGAAGCTGTTATTGTTAATTGGGATAACGATAATTTGTGATGTAATTCAAAGGTAGTTGTTGAATTCAAATTATGTCATTATCATTGTTCTGTATTCATATCTTTAGGAATAAAAGACTTGTCTATATTTAACTGATCTACTGTTATGAATTAAATCCATATTTCTGTTACATTCCTATCACTTTTAATCACATCAAATCACTAAATAATCTGGTTCCTTCTTGTATATCTTTTCAAGTTATAATGATGATAATAATAACAGATTTTTGAAAGATAAAATTAATAATTACTATTAAAATTATTATCAACTTCTTCTCCTGTTATTATATCTTATTTCACATTTCACTGCTCCTAAAGCACCTTTCCCGTCTTGAAAAATGCTAAACATACCCCCTGCCTATTAGCTCATATATTAAAGAAAAGATAAATAAAAGCAAAAAATAATAAATAAACACATAGTACAATAATATAATCTCACTAAGAGATAATAATGTAACCAAAATAAACGAGAAAAGTAACAGAAAATAATACTATTTTTCTTATTTGAAATGTATAATCTAAACGGGGATGATGATTTTGTCAGTTTAAAAGCTAAAGATATCAATAGCAATGAATATTCTTGTTATTCATCCAAAGAGTTCGAGAAACTAATTTTCTTAACTTAATCACATTATTTATTGTTTATTTATTTTCTCAGAAAATGTATAATACTATGTACTAGCTTTAAAATTTAAACAAATTTTTGAAAACGCAATGAATAATTTAGGTGAGTTAAACATTAAAAAAAGAAGAAGAAAGATGCAATTTAATTATTAACGTATGTACGGCATAAAAAATACATAATAAGTAATTAAATTTAGAAAGATAGATGAAAATAAGGAAAAAAAATTAAAATATTTATTTAAGGTTAATAAATAATGCGTTTTAATTATAAAAAAGGATAGTTTCCAATGGAAAGAAACCAGTACCTATTACAGGGAGGATTGAGTCCCTCCAAAATGTGAAAATCAAATGCTTGTAAAATTATTATTATTATTATTATCATAAATTGAACAGGAAATACTGACGTGTAAGCTTTCTTTCGTTATCTTCCAATTAAATGCAAACGGATTACAGGACAACAACATTTTTTAACTTTACCAAGGGATTTTTTCTCATCGACTTACCTTAAATATAGAAAATTTTCTATAAATCTGTAACTGTATGATTTATTTTATTATTTTATAGCATTAGATATGATGATATAATCATATTGTTATACAAAAATTATATCGTAAGGTAACAGCTACAGTAGATAAAGTGGTTACTCGCAGCAGCATCGTATGATCTGAAGATTCATGAGCTCTTATAACAAACAAAAGAAAAATGGGGGCCCATGCCAGCATGACAACATGGGAATTGGCTATCTATTATCTCCCACTAATGTACGGCTACGATTGCTTATGTTCCTGCACTGTCGAAGTCGAAGACAGAGTACACATGCGCATAACAATAAACTGCTACACCTTCCATCATTCTTCTGCTCTGTCATCCCAAGTTTTTCACTTCACACACACACACACACACACCACCAAAATCGCTATAAGAGTTCCCAACATTCAGAGTGTAGTGTCATTCAAACCACCACACAGCAAAGGTAAGTACCCACCTCTTTCTTTTATCTGTTTTTCACTTTCTTTCTCTGCAAAAATTTAAGGAAACATGTACAAAACAAAAACCATAAGAGGAAACACTTTAAAGCTCTTACCTTTTTTTCCTTTCCTGCCTTGTCTGTGTTTTCTGGTTCGACTTAATCAAACTGATGAAAATGCATGCATATGTAAAATCTAGCTGGATTCGTGAGTACAAGCTTCTGAGCAAGAATACTTCAAAGGAAGCTTTTTTAATCTCACCCCACGTGAAGTTTTTTGTTTTGGTGTTAGAAAAAAAGGTTAAAGGATAGGGTAGGGTTGATCCCTGCGCAGATTTTATGCTGTGAAATTGCCTTGAATTTGTTATAAAGGTTTTTTCTTTCTTTCTGCTCGTTTTATGAGAGTGGTTATTCTGTGAAGGTCAATTGTTGAAGAGGTTTGAACGGAGAAAGAGCTTGAAGGAAGATGAATAATTCTGTTTCAGAGAACAGTTTTATCATCGAGAGTGATGAAGAGGATGTGGAGAAGGATTCGAACAAAGGTGGAGGTGATGGTAACGATTCTGATTCTTCTAGTTACTCAACTGAAAACCCTCCACAGCGAAAGCCCAGTTCTTACAACATCTCGTGGCCTCAGAGTTACAGGTCTTCTATTTTCCTTGTTTTAACAACACTGGATTCGTGGACTTCTCATGATTGTGTTTTCTCATGTCCCTTTTTCTTTTATGTTTCTAAAATGTCTCTAATTTCTCTACAAATACGGTTAATTTTTTAGTTGTCTTTTCTTTTCCTCCTTTTTCATTACGTTTTTGAAAGGTGATTTTGCCTTTTTTAGGGTGAATGTAGAAATAGTTAGGAACCTTTTTCTGATTAGTCTGGGTTTTAGAAGAAACCAGAACATGCCACTTGTGCTTGACATAGTCAACAAAACATGTCCTATGTTAAACTGAATACTTATGTTATTGTTGTTGATGTTGTGTTTCAGGCAATCTATTGATCTATACAGTAGTGTGCCATCACCAAACATTGGATTTTTGGGCACACCCTCATTGTCAAGACTAAGCAGTTCTTTCCTTTCTACATCACTAACAAGGAGGCACACTCCTGAAGCACTTCCTTCAGTGACAAAGCCTCTTTTACAAGAACCAGAAGATGAACAGCATCAGAGACGTAGCTCTCACACCTTGCTTCCTCCTCTTTCTTCTAGAAGATCTTCTTTGATTAAGAAGGATTCCAAGGTTTCTCATGAAGTTCCCTCTCGCCACTGCTCTTTTGGACAAGCTACGCTCAATGGTAAATTCTTGTTTCTCTGTTTCTTATGTTCTTGGTCTGATCTATCTATGCCACAATTCTGTTCTATTATAAGAAAATAAACTGTTCAACCTTATCTTCTTAATAAATTGAAAGGAAAAAGGAAGGAAGAAAAAATTGAATGCATAATGAATGATACATGTACTGTATATGTTTGTTGCTTGTCATTATGATATACTATGTTTCCACATTTATATCAGAAAATTTGAACTTCATTATATAGTTGAACAATTTTTCTACATGCAAACAAAATTTGGTGTGTAGTGTAATTCTCTTGATGTACATGATTTTTTTTTCTTTTGCATTCGGGCATGATCATGATTCTGAGTTTATAGAGCTTTGAAAATTGATATAATGCACGAATTGCATTATAAAGAAGGTAACAAGCAGATAACACTCTAAAAAACAGCGTCTTTATGAGTTACATGACAAAAAATAAAACATGGTGGGTATATACTCTGCCCCACTTAATGGATTTGGATTGAAGTATGGATCAGATTTGACCAACATTTAAATTGGGAGGTGGGAATAGATTTGAGATATGGCCACTCACATAAACCATTTTAAACTGATAATGGTTCTAGTGTAACATATTGTACATGGAACAGAGTGTAAATAATTTAGTGATTATTTTCTAGAAAATTATTTTAAAAGAAAGGTAAGTTAACACTCCTAAAAAGTATACACGCTTGATAACCAATATATTAACATTTTAATTTTTAATTTAAAATAATAATATATATTATCATTTTGTGAAACTATCGTTTTTGTTCTTTATAATAAAAAAAATCAACTTCTAAAGAATAGTTGATTTTCGTATAATTTGTTTTAAATAGTTTATAATCATATTTATGTTTTCTGATTATTTATGGTTTTTATTATTTCAAAAATGATTTTTTTTAAAGAAGTTATTATTTTTATGACAAACTTAAACAAATATTCTCCGTGAAAGTCACTTTAAGCCCAAAACTGAGCACGGTATATTTATATTATATATTATAATAAAGTGAATAATAAAGTTAAGCTCAAGTGTTCAAATAATTAGTTAGATTTATGAATTATTTAAGTTAAAATTACTTGAACAATATTTTATTAGAAGATAAGGTTTGGGTATTCATTTATCGGTGACAATGGAAATCATTCGGAACATATATTATTTTTTCTGCACTTCGCAATGAAGAAGTCCAACAGACATACTCAATGAATCCTCTGACTGTGGGGACAATATTAGGCAATGATGTAACTTTTGCTGCCTTATCAGGCCTACCCAAGTGATGATTCAACCACTTTGTCAGCATCACTTGTTCAAAATCCTACATAAACTCATTTTCTCATTTTTGACTTGACCATGATCTTATATCTAGATTTAATCTGCACTAAAGCTAATAACACGCATCTTTATACTCACTAGTATATTATAAATTTTGAACTGCATGAACCTGAATCATAAAAAGTAAGTTTCTGTACCTTAAATTGTAAAATGAAACGGAAGATAAAATATTTTACACCATCTGGTTTGAAACTGCATGATTCCTTATCCATCATAGTTTGGATTTTGTAGGCATAAATGTTCTTTGTGGTGTTGGAATCCTTTCTACCCCTTATGCTGCGAAAGAAGGTGGATGGTTTGGGCTCTCAGTGTTGTTTCTTTTTGCAATTATTTCATTTTATACTGGGCTGCTCTTGCGTTCCTGTTTGGACAGTGATCCTGAGCTTCAAACATACCCTGATATTGGCCAAGCTGCTTTTGGTACTACTGGACGTATTGCCATTTCAGTAAGTCTTCCCTTCATGCTGCTCTTTCTTACATCTATTTCTGTAATCACTCATCCTCATTTTTCAAACATTGATTCTCTCTTTTCTTTTAAGGTTTATGTTTTATGTTCATTTTATAGGTTGTGTTATAGTCGTGTCAGGTCTTGAAATTTTAAGATTTGTTATGTTCCCTTGTCTTTATCATACATTTCTAGGTGGACAAATGACATGTTAGTTAAAAATAACTATGTTTCTGATCATTTTTAATTCTTTCTCCTTTTTTTCTTTGGATGCAGATAGTGCTGTACGTGGAATTATATGTAAGTACAATTGCATTCCATTAGATGTCTCATCCAATGTAATTTGTTACAGCCAATGAAAAATGATGAAATTCTATGTGGCTACATGTTTGGATTTCACTGTTACATTACATCTTATTGGATTCCTGTTATAATTTCTGTAAATTTATAGCAATTACTTTGCATATTTGAATGTTCCTTCATTCAGGCCTGTTGCATTGAATATATAATTTTGGAGGGCGACAACTTGTCTTCATTGTTTCCAAATGCACGCTTGAATTTGGGTGCATTTGAACTGGATTCACATACACTTTTTGCTGTGATTACTGCCTTGGCTGTTCTTCCTACTGTTTGGCTCCGTGATCTAAGCATTCTCAGTTACATATCTGGTAAGTGCTTCTTTTTTGGTGCAAGAAATTATCACTTTTCCATTATCTGATTAAAAGTTAAAGCTTCGTCTCATCTAGATTTGCCTCTAAGTCATTTCTCAAACAAGGTTTTATCGTACTTCATGTTGTTCTTTTCTGTATTGGGATAGGCTTTGTTGTTACTGTGAAATGTAGTTCATGTGCAGCTTCTCAAATTTTATTCCTCCAGTTATAATCATTCTGTGGTGTTGGAAGTTCCACATCGATTAGAGATAAAGTCAATAAATGGAGGCAAACCTCATCTTACAACATTTTTTTTGTAAAGTTAAATTAGACATAAAACTCTATTCTTAACATAAATTTAGAGTCATGGAATAGAATTTATCCTAGTGAAATTTGTTATTTGTTAGATCTATTATTTTATGTTTTGGCAGACAATAGTCATATATTGTGTTGTCATCATTATCTGAAAAAGCTTATTATAACCTTGTACCATGTTTTTCTTATAGCTGGTGGAGTTGTTGCATCAATTTTGGTGGTTCTCTGCTTGTTTTGGGTTGGCGTAGACAATGTAGGATTTCATAGCAAAGGGACCACACTCAATCTTGCAACTTTTCCTGTTGCTGTGGGTCTTTATGGTTACTGCTACTCTGGACATGCTGTTTTCCCAAACATTTATACATCCATGGCAAATCAAAACCAATTCCCTGGAGTGCTCTTAGCATGGTAAACAACTTTTGGCCATAATCTATAACTTGATTGTCACTAGTCCTTCTACTTTATATTAGACCTAAGTCTTTTAGAAATGCAACTTACAAGTATATATATAGAAGATATGATGATTTCTTTTAGGTAAACTAGTAGAGAAGTGTAAGCAAGGTAAATAATCACAATGCCTCAAGATGTGGCATATACTTGCATAGGATTTTTGTTTTGTTCACTGGAATTTCTTTTTCTGAACCTAATGTACACAAGTGTGATTTTTCCTTTCCTCAGTTTTGGTATTTGTACCTTCTTGTATGCTGGAGCTGCTGTTATGGGATACACAATGTTTGGTGAAGCTATACTCTCTCAATTCACTCTCAACCTGCCTCAAGAATTGGTAGCAACCAAGATTGCTGTTTGGACCACGGTATATATACTCTCTTTGGACCTGTTTGTATGAGTTTTTTTATGAGCACTTTTGGGAGAGAAAAAGAAGAAGAAAAAAATGGGATTTCTGCATAAGTTAAAATTAGCTTATGCACAAGTTAAAAATAAAAATTTTACAATGTTATATGAGAGGGCTTCTACAAATTAACTTATGCATCAAATAATTTTAACATGTCAAGAAGTTGCCATTTTTCAATTTTCGTATGCCTTGTTTCAAGATGTTCCTTCTCATTCGTTATTCTCATACTATACTTAATTCTGTATCAGCAAATTATCAATGTTCAATAAATTACATAAATAACCACCATTTTATCTTTTTCTTTTATTTTGCAGGTGGTTAATCCATTTACCAAATATCCTTTTTATTGGGGCCATGGCCATGCATCAGTAGTTAAATACATGAGAGAGATAAGAACAAGAAATGGTTTTGTTTCCATCCTGCATTTTGTAAATTTGAAACTCCTTCTAAAGTGTATTTGAGAGAAAAAGGAAAAAAAATTATCATTTGCAAAATGCTGCACAACTGAAAACATTTCTACTTGCCATCTTGCTTTACTTGGGGAAAAAAATTATAAAACTTGAGAAATGTTTCTCCTTGTATTCCTATTCATGTACAAAATGTTGATTCAAGGTGAAGGTATTTGACAGGAAAGAATGTGTTATATGAATGTGTGTTTGAACATGTGTTCTATGAATAGGAGTGTGAGCAAAGGAAGTTGTTTTTAACTTAATTAGAATCACATTTGCATTGACTATATCTCCGGTGGCAATGAGTCTGGAGGAGTTGATACCATCAAACCATTCCAAGTCTTATCTATATTCCTTCTTCATCAGAACAGGGTTGGTACTTTCCACCCTCGTTATTGGTCTCTCAGTTCCCTTTTTTGGTGAGTCTTTTCTCCTCGAATCCAGATTCTCTACTGAATTTTTTGGTCCTATCCTCTACTAAGCATTAATGTTTGTACTTTAAATTTTTTTTAATATATTTTAAAACATTAAAATCAATGTCTATCTGTCTATTTTGAAGACACAGCATATGACCAGCACAAAAAAAATCAACCGAGAATCTAAATTCTCCCTCTTCATGTGCTCAATATTATTTCTACCATGACATAATTGTACCATGTTATATGAACAGCATATATGATTTTTCTCTTTTGCAGGTCTGGTTATGTCATTGATTGGATCATTATTCACAATGCTTGTTGTAAGTCTCATTCACTTTATCTGTTCTTGCTTACTGATCTCGGCATTTTATTAATTAAAATCATCCTTCATCACAGTCTTTGATACTACCCTGCGTTTGTTTCCTAAAAATCTTGAGAAGCAAAGTGACACGATTGCAGGTATGATGATTTCACTCTCAATAATACTGCTCAATATAATATAAATTTGATATCTGTATTTTTCCTTATAGTTTTAACTACTTAATATGACCTTACCATTTATCTATCTCTCATTATGAGAAATGTGTAAATCTTTAAGAATTACGTGGACAAAAGGTTATACTTGAAAAGAGAGAAAATGAGGTTGTCTTAAATTTCTAAATGGAGAATAAAAAGAAACAATTTTCCTTAAAAGATGAACTGATAAAAAGTATAGCATTGATGAGAAAAATAAACTCTTTAGGACTCTACAGAGTATTGAACATGGTGGCAGATGAATATTAACACAGCTTAAAACATACAAATGGAAAACAAATTTGAAGCAGAAAGGTATCATTTTGACACTAATACACTTAAAGAAGACACTCAAGAATCTATGGCAACACCAGTAGAAATTTCATATCAACTGATAATTTTCTTGCACAACTAATTAAGTTCAAACATTACTTGAATAGTTATAGTAAACTCACTGCGATGTTTCCTTTTATTTCCTATGTCTACAGGCAGCAGTTTGCGTTACAATCATCATAGTAGGAGTTGTCTGTTCTGCTTTTGGAACATACTCTGCCCTCTCCGAGATTATCAAGAGTTTGAGGGGATGAACATATAGTCTGTCCAATTATTCTATATGTTTGGATTACACATCCACAATTTTGAGTCAAATTTTCACTTGACAAACTTTTCATTTATGTTTTTTGTGGTTTTTTTCTGGTTCATAGTACCTTGTCATAAAAGTTTTACTCATGCTTGTTGAGGTAATGGTAATCACAGATTGTGCAGAGAAACACTTAACAGTTTGTTAAAGAGAATTTTTTGCTCTATATTGAAAGTGTTGAGTGCAATGTTTTGGTGATGACGATAAAGGATCTCTATAACCATTGAATGCAGAAATGTTGAGTAACGAAAAGGGCTCCCACATAAATTATAACAGAATGAATAAATGGCACATGAGTAGTGTTTTCAACTTTTCATTGAAGACAGCAATGTTTGTTAGCTAGGGTTGATAGGTGCAGCTCATACTTGTGATTGTTGTCGAAGCTTACTTTGTTTCCTTCTTCTTTCTGCATATTTATGGAGCATCAAAACTTGGTTGAATAAACTAGATTCTCATCCATGAATATGTGGTTGCACTGGTGAAGCAAGTTATAACACATTAATTTTTCAAGTCTTCTTCCTTCATTACTCTTTCAAGAACCGTAATTAACTTCAACAACCATCAAAAGCTCTAACGTATTTTTTCATCACTCTGCCACTGATTCATTGAACAAATACTGTTACTGCCATCAAAATTAAATCATGCATGGCTGGAAAATTGTGTTCGTCAAAAGGTTAAATTATTAAGTTCGAGTAATTTTGTCAAACAGTTGAGATGTGAAAATTGATAATGATTTTTATCGTGTCTTTATCGACTCTTTGATCATAAAAATGTCTTTGAAATTAGTTTACGAGGTTTTAAATTACCAAAAACAATAATAATAATAATAATAATTTATGATGATTTTAAAATATCAGAATATTTTAATCAAATAATTACTTCATCAAGACCCAATTACAAGCTAGATTGAAAACATGTTGGAAAATTATCAAAACATCCTGATACTTAATCCTTTAACTAAAATTAAATCAATTATATGTTAACATAAAATTACTTATAAACCAAATTAACCGTTATCTCAGTTTAACTGTAAATAATTTATCAATCTAGTACAAACTACTTATTCAGCACCTCTTGCATTTAATACCTCTACCAGAGAATTCCTACCACTTGATTGAAATAACGAGAAAGCTTTAAATATTAAAGTTATATCATTATAATATATATATATATATATATATATATATATATATATATATATATATATATATATAAAGATAAAAATTTTTAAAATATAATATATAAAAAAATTAAATAAAAAAAATATATTTATATAATTAAATT
>Ga0099822_1012271_pt1 | contig 10275 bp, 12 predicted proteins | sample CowpeawhiteBW_FD_76839 | JGI IMG/M metagenome (GOLD analysis project Ga0099822, IMG submission 76839) | Root nodule microbial communities of legume samples collected from California USA - Cow pea white BW | ecosystem: Host-associated > Plants > Roots > Nodule | place: USA: California | collected... | reverse complement strand
CTTTTTCCCGTCCTTTTTTTCTTTTTTTTTTTTTTTTTTTTTAAAAAGCTGTAATGTTTTTTTTTTTTTTTTTGTTATTATTTTTTCACGATCAAGTAATTTTGTGCATCTAGATCACCTACTTCTACTCATAATTACTTTGATTTAAACAGGGAAAAAAATTTCGGTTTAAAAAGACCTCCTTCATGAAGTTAATGAATAAAAATGGAGGGTTTTCTTTTAATAGATTCTGATTTTAAACAAATATTGGCATTAGGATTAGGCAAATTTCTGAAATGTGATTTTGATCTGTCTCCACGAATCAGTCTTTTGACTTAGGTATTGCAATGAATAGGTAGAGCATTTTCTACTTGTGGTATCGTTGAAGGAAATAAAACAAGCATTTGCGTTTTTTTCTTTTTATATATATTATTTTTGACCTTTTGCGAATTCCATGTAAAACCTCACTTAAGTTAACATGCCCATCGGTCTTGGCACATTTGTATTGCTTAGCAGACACAAGTTTTGTGATTTTTTTTGTTTGCTTGTGCATTCATTTTTACTGCTTGGGTTTTGTTTCAGCTCTTGGCCGAAGATTCAATTCTGAAACCCTTCAAATCATATAAGAAGAGTGTAAAAAAGCTCAAAAGAATTGGAGATGTTCTGACAGTTGTTGTTGTTGCAGGTATGTTGTCTTTAAACTCTGATTTTGATTGAAGGAGTGAGAGTTTGGAAATGGAAGTTGAAAGACTTCGATGTGAAAAAATGAACTGTGAGGGGTACTTTGTTATCTTTTAAGGATTGAAATCGCTTGTTAATGAGCTAAAAGATTTTATGCTTGTTTGAACTGGACTTTGTTGTGACAGTTTACGTACTTGTGAAGCAGTCTGGAATCTTAACTCTATTAGTTGCTAAATCATTTGATCGGGCCTCGTGATTTTTCTTTGAATGTTGCTTTTGTTTCATTTAAATTTGTTGGCCTTACTCTGATTCATGCATCATTCTAAACGTTAAATTTATCCTTGTACTCCCAATAAACGAACTTTGAAAACCATAATTTTGATGAAAACTTAGATCATGGTTTTTATATTCTTTCTATTAAGTTCTCAAAGCAGGTAACGACTTGTGAATGTTTTTTATTCCAATATCAATAGCTTCCATTGATTTAAGTTGCCCAATTTTAGAAAAAATAATCCGTGTAATTTCTTAAAATTAATTTGATCTAAGTTTTGTCTGATAAGATATCAGTTTTTTCTTTTATGGTTTAATTTTATCTGGTTGTTTGAGGAGGGATTGTGTGACATGAAGAGGTCGTAGTGGTGTTTTCCAAATTAAATTAACCAGCCTAATGCACATAGGGGAGTCTTTTTTTTGAGTAAGCTTCAAAGGAAAAATAGATTGTTCAAATCTGTTTGAAATTGGTTTCTCCGAGGTCAAACACATGAGCAACTTCGATGGAAATGGTCTAAGCCAGATTTGATTTTTGGCTTAGGCAAAGCCCTCGGTGATTTGGAACTACAATTGGCCTTATTGTCTCAGCAGTTGATTGCTGAAACATGATTATTTCAGGAGTAAATTTGGATTACTGAATATGATAGATTACAAACGATTTATTTTGAAAAAAATTTCTGAAATTGGAAAGAGGACATGGTACTGTTTAGTCCTTTGCGTGTGTAACTTTTGGATTTTAGATATTATCATTGTTACATACAGGGCCTGTTTATGATAGAGCCAATAGGACGTATTTCTTTCCTGAGTAATATTCTGTGTACATGTCTCCTTTCTATGTAGATCGTTTCCTCAAATGTAAGTAACTTTAGCATTGAAAAGAATATTCTAGTATTTGCTAAAATGTTTCAGATTTTTGTGAAAATATTTTAGCTTGTTTAAATCTTGATTTCTCAGTTGTTTCTTTTCATGGACCCCTTTTACTGCGTTCTGGCATTGTTCACAACTGGAAACATGCGTGAATATGATGACAGCACTTATTAATAGACGATTCTACATGCACTAAATATTCCGTATTACCTATCTGTGTGTATTTGAATATACGCTAGTCTGTAGTATGTTACTCCTCCTGAAACAATCATGTTAATTTCTCTTCCTGTTCCGTCTTTTCAATTTTCTTGTTTGCTTGTTTATAATGTTTCAGGATGCTGTTACGAAATATATGTTAGAGCTACACGAGAAGAAGCACAGAAACAGTAACATTCTGAAGTTTCTTGATAAAGCGAATATGGGAGTTAGTTTTGTGTTTTGTTGTACTTTGGTGGCAACAATTCGGACTATTATTGGCCATTTTAGAATAAGTGGAAAAATATTTGAACCAAATTGCATGTGAGTTATTAGTTTTTTAACCATTTCAGATATGCTGTGTGATGATTACAATTTCGTGGTTTTTGTGTGAGAAACAGATAGGACTCGTTCAACCGAGTTTTCCAAGGGGTTGGTTGTGACGATTCTATGAGATGTTTAAATGCAATTCTATAATCAGGCTTTGCCTGAAGTGTTAATTGTCTGATAATCATATTGAAGGGAATTGTAATGTGGTGTTGGCCAAATCATTTTAATGGGAATTCTAATCTATATTATGCTAGTTGTATATGTATGTTATCTTGCTTTGATAAGTTTCTCTATAAGCATTTTTAGAAGAAAAAATATTAATTACTTTTTCTACAAATACAAATTAACTTATATTAAAATGAACACATAGAAGATTTTTCGTTTTTTTTTAAATAATGTATATTAGTCTTAAATATGTTAGTGTTCTCTTAATGAATTCATTTTATTATTTTGACCCTAATTTTTTTTGGGTCAATTTATATCTATTTAATATAAAGTTTTACTGATATAATTCATGTTATCAGGGTTTTGCCATTAATCATGATTTGACAAATAAAAGAATCATTGATCAATAGATGTCCGTATCTCATGGTAACATTATATTTTATATCTAAAAATTATCATTTAAAAGCAACACCCTGCCCAATGAGAATTAAAACAATTTTACGATTACAGCGAAGTTCATTCTAAATATTTTAAGCATCTATTAGGCTTAAGGACATTTCCTTCCGATCAGAATTGAAGATAATTGTAATTTGTAGATTTATAATCAGAGAAAGTGACAATCGAAATATTAGATGACAAGATGAATAACAAACTTAATTTTGAAGGGAAGTATAAAAGATCTATAAAAGTTGACAATTTGAAGATTGACATCATGGGAAATGTAATCAAATTTATATTAAAATGTAGGTAAACAATTCAAGTAAGATTATAAATGAATATATATTTTTTTTAAATATGAACCTAAACGACTAAATATATAATTTGAGGACAATAGTAGAAAAATAAAGTTTTTTTTCTCTCTAGAAAATGGCTACTTTTTTAAGTTCAGACCTGATATGTTTCTTGTAGAAAATGCATACCTTTTTTTCTCTTAAGTTTACACATTAGTTATTTAAGTTCCATTTATTTTCTGCCTAATCCTTAAGGACCGCTTCAAAGTTGATTTGACCTAGGGCTGGCCAAACGAGGGGAAACATACCTTAAGTCTGTCCTAGCCTAATCTTTTCTTTTCACTCTACAGAGAACGCAGCCGTCACGCTCCATACCTCCTCCAGAGCTCTGCTAGGGTTTGATCCTACGCCCCTTTCAAGCTAGCCAAATCTCGTTCTCCTGTCACCTCTTGAGAGTTCGTTTTCGAAGCTGTTAGGTTCGTTGAGTCAGGTGTCGAAGTCGTTTGCTAAACCCTTTCCAGGTAAGGGGAGCTTGAGCTTATAGTATCTGTAATTTTTGTATGCTTCTGGGTCTGAATCATATGTGTGATGTATGCTCATGGTTGATTGTATGATAGAAGTGAGAACATGATTTCTTTTGGCATGTGTTCTGTGTTTCTACGAAGTGTACAGTGGTGGACACTGTCTTTCTCACCCAAGCGAGCTTGTCTCGCCTAGGCGAGACTGACAGAGCTCGCCCAGGCTTTCACGTGCAAACTGTCGCCCAGGCGACTAAAGTTTATTTTTGAGCGAGGCGTGATCTCGCCTAGGTGAGGATGAACTCGCCTGAGTGAGAATCCGTAGTGACCGTTGTTCAAGGGCTCGAGTTCTCGCCTAGGCGAAGAGGAACTCGCCTGAGCGAGAGGGTCTCTCGTTTGAGCGAGATTGGGGCAGGTTTTGTGCTCAGTGTGAATGGCCCATTGGTATGGTTGCTTGTTGTATGAACCGAGAAGCATGAGATGTATGAATTGTTGTTTATGCATGATGTTTGTATTAAGGGAACTTTCTGATTGGTTGGTGAAACGTGTACAAAGTGTGAGTAGGATGTAATTCCATAGCTCTTGTAGGGAGAGCTTATGGTGGTGCCCCTTAATGGACGTAATTCCATGGGTCCTCCTAGGGGGAGTCCATGGTGGTGCCTCATTCATTGGACTTAATTCCACGAACCTCGAGGTGAGGGTTCATGGTGGTGCCTACACAACAAGACGTAATTCCACGAGGATAATGTGGTGGTACCTCACGGCCAGGACGTAATCCCATGGAGACCACGTGGTGGTGCCTCTTGTAAGGGTGTAATTCTGCGAAGGCCTCGTGGTGACGCCTCACCGCTAGAGCATAATTCCACTATTTTGTGGTGGCGCTTGATTATACGTATCCTGATTTTCTAGTATTTGGAGTGGTAATGGTTTGGTATCTCTTGTGTGGTTTTCCATTAATTATGCTTGACTATGTGATTGGACCTTGTGTGTTATAATATAATTATTTTGTGCTCTAGCTTACCCCTTTCGCGTGTTTGTATGATTGTGTGTGGTTTCCTCCATTGCGATGATCATCAATTTTATTGATGTGAGCAGATGGGAGAACTCTTGGCAGTGGTAATGATGGCTGGAATGCTACAACTTGATGGATTGGACGGGTATTGGGCCCACTATGGGGCCCATCGCTGAAGAATTTATTAGCTATGTTTTTCTTGTCTGTACAAGATCTAGTACCATTAGTTCACTAGTATTTTCTATTTTAGGCCGTGTGGGGCCTCTTTTACGTTTTATGGATATGTTGGGGTACAGAGTACTTCATATACCAAATCTTCGTACTCTCTGGATATTATGTATGTGGTGTTTTTATTAAATGGGTTTATCTATTTATTTGGGATATTACATTTATGGTATCAGAGCGATCGTTCCTTAGGTCTGTGGACTTGGTGTCCACTTAGTTTTGTCTGTATCTTTTTGTGTGTTCTTAGCTAATTCTTGTCCTATCGAGCCTAACCAAGTGATTTCCTGTGTGCTAGTGAACTATGGCACCATCTCGTAGGACTCCGCAATCTTCCCAGGGCGATGTGCCAGATATCGCCAAAGCGATTGAAGTAATGGTAGCTGCTATGACGCAGCAAAGTACGACAATGATGCAATAACACGAAGCATCAATGCAGCGACAGGCGGTAGCACTAGAGCAGCAACAACTAGTGATGTAGTAGATGGAAGTTGCTAGGGTGGCTGCAAAGGACGCTCACAGACAACGTATGGAGGCCCTCCGCTAGCTGGAGGAGAACAGGGTAGTTGTCCCTGCTTTTGGCTCGGAGCCATGACCTACGACCAGGGAGTAGAGTCTGAAGGAGTTTCTGAAACACCACCTAGTGAAATTTGGAGGCAAGACCAGTCCAGACGCAGCAGACCAATGGCTGAAGGACCTGGAGAGGATATTTGATGCTAAGATGTGCCCAAAGGAGAGTAGACTGGCATTCGCAGTGTACATGCTCACGGGTGAGGCTGAGCACTGGTGGATCAACATGAAGTCCATTATGGAGGAGAGGCAGGAACCAGTTACTTGGGATGTCTTCAGGAGGAAGTTCCTCTCCGAGTACTTCCCGGACAGCGTCAAATATGCTAAAGAGGTAGCATTTTTGCAGTTGACCCAAGGAAGCAAAATTATGACTGAGTATGCAGAAAAGTTCAAGCATCTCAATCGTTTCTACACCATGTCGCTGGATGAAGAGTGGTGATGCAGGAAGTTCGAGAACGACCTCCGTGGAGATCTCCGTTTGATGGTGGCCCCGCTATCCATCAAGGACTTTTCCGCCTTGGTGGAGAAGGCAAGGGTCATGAAGAAGATGAAGGTAGAGGTGGAAACTCAGCACCCATCCCAGCAGAGAGTGGGAGGACCATCTGGGTCCAAGCATAGGCAAGAAGAGAGGAGGAAACCCTATACTAGGCCCCATTTCCAGTCTCAGGGGTCTAGGGAGTCTTCTTTCCAACAAGACAGGATTTAGTGCTACCAGTGTGGGGGACCGCACAAGAGAAATGTCTGTCCCCAGCTTGCAGGCTTCAAGAGGTGCAACAACTGTGGCAATGAAGGTCACTTTGGGAGGGACTGCCCCACCCTTACTAGGGCAGTGACGCGACCTCCAATACAGACTCCTGCGTAGAACCAGTAGAGGCATAGAGGCAACAAGCCTCAAGCGACTGTGGCAGAGTGTACGCCATGACCGGGGCGGAGGCAGCAGGTTCAGGTAACCTCGTTATAAGCCATTGTATGATAGTTGGAAAAGCTTGTTGTGTGTTATATGACTCTAGAGCGACACACCCATTTGTGTCAGATGCATGTGTGAAAAAGTTGAGTCTGCTGGTGTGTGAGCTACAGTGTGAACTTGTGGTGTCTACTCCGGCATCGAGTATGGTCAGAACATCGTCCGTGTGTGCTAGGTGTCCAGTGGAGGTAGAGGGACGCAGGTATAAAGTAAATCTGATCTGCTTACCTCTATAGGAGTTAGAGGTGATCTTGGGAATGGATTGGCTCTCTGCCAATCCCATTCTTATAGATTGTCGAGAGAAGAAGCTACTTTTCCCCAACTCAGAGGAGCCTGAGTTGTTAACATCTCAGGGGGTTGTGAAGGAACTACAAGGGGGTGCACAATGTTACATAATCTTCACACGTTTGGAGTTGGAGAAAGAGGAGAGGACGTCAGTTATACCAGTCAGGCATGAATTTGAGGATGTGTTCCCGGCAGAAGTGCCAGGTTTACCTCGTAGTAGAGAAGTGGAATTCTCTATTGACCTAGTACCGGAAACCGGCCCGGTGTCGATGGCCCCATATCGGATGGCGCCGGCGGAGTTAGTGGAACTCAAGAGTTAGATTGAGGAGCTTTTGGTGAAACAGTTTATACGACCTAATACGTCACCTTGGGGAGCACCAGTGCTCTTGGTAAAGAAAAAGGATGGGAGTTCACGCCTGTGTGTGGACTACAGGCAGTTAAACAAAATGATGATCAGGAACAAGTATCCCCTCCCGAGAATAGATGACCTGATGGATTAGTTGCATGGGTCATCGGTGTTCTCGAAGATTAACTTGCGGTCGGGTTATCACCAAATATTGGTGAAGGCGTATGATGTGCAGAAGATGGCCTTCAGGTCCCGGTACGGACACTGTGAGTGTGTGGTTATGCCTTTTGGTGTGACCAATGCTCTAGCGGTGTTCATGGACTACATGAACTGGATATTCAGACCGTTCCTAGATAAGTTTGTCGTAGTCTTCATAGACGACATCCTTATCTATTCCAGGACTCAGGAGGAGCATGTCGAGCACTTGAGGGTAGTGCTTGGTATTCTGAGGAAGAAACAACTGTATGCTAAATTGTCCAAGTGTGAGTTCTGGATGGACGAAGTGCAATTCTTGGGGCATGTGATATTCGCCCAAGGGATAGCAGTGGACTCAGCAAAGGTAGAGGCAGTGATGAAGTGGGAAAGTCCCAAATCAGCAACGGAGATAAGAAGCTTTGTGGGTTTAGCAGGGTACTATAGAAGGTTTATTGAGGGATTTTTCAAGATAGTGGCGCCCTTGACGCAACTTACACGGAAGGACCAACCTTTGACTTGGACGGACAAGTGTGAGAAAAGTTTCCAAGAGCTTAAGCGGAGGTTGACGAGTGCTCCAATCCTAGTGATTCCCGATATTGGAAGACCTTTTGAGGTCTATTGTGATGCCTCTCATCTAGGGTTGGACTGTGTGTTGATGCAGGAGAAGAAGGTAGTGGCCTACGCTTCGAGGCAACTCAAGGTACATGAGAGAAACTACCCCACTCATGACTTGGAGTTGACGGCTATCGTGTTTGCCTTGAAGATCTGGAGGCACTACCTCTACAGTGCTCAATTCCGGGTATTTAGTGATCACAAGAGTCTGAAGTACCTATTTGATCAGAAGGAGTTAAACATGAGACAGAGAAGATGGATGGAATTCTTGAAGGATTATGATTTTGAGCTTTTGTACCATCCAGGGAAGGCGAATGTAGTAGCCGATGCTCTGAGTAGGAAGACGGTGCACACCACTCACCTCATGATCAAAGAGGTGGAACTATTGGAAAAATTCAGAGACATGAAACTGCAGGTGGAGTTGGAATCATGATTCATTAGATGTAGTAATTTGACCATATCTAGTGACTTCCTGAACTCAGTTAGAGAAAGACAGTTATTGGATGCTAGTCTGAACAAGGTGAGAGAGTAATTGGGGTCGGAAGAGGCAAAGGACTTTGCTTTGGGTAATGACGACATATTGAGATTCCAGGGCAGAGTGTGTGTGCCTGACGATGTTGAGGTGAAGAAGTTGATCCTAGAGGAAGGACACAAAAGTCATCTTAGTTTGCATCCGGGCATGACTAAGATGTACCAGGACCTCAAGGAAAATTTCTGGTGGCAAGACATAAAGAAGGAGGCGACATAGTACGTGTCTGCCTGTCTGACTGTCAGAAGACAAAGGTGGAGCATCAGAGACCCGGTGGGATTATGCAGCCCTTAGACATACTGGTGTGGAAATGGGACAGCATCTCGATGGACTTTGTGACCCATTTGTCACGAACTGTTAGGGGACACGACACTATCTGGGTCATAGTGGATCGATTGACTAAGAGTGTCCACTTCTTGGCGATGAACCTGAGAATGTCTATGACTAAGTTGGCTCAATTGTACATCAAGGAGATTGTGAGGCTACATGGAGTGCCCTCAAGCATCATATCAAATAGGGATCCACAGTTTATTTCTCGGTTTTGGCAAACACTACAGGGGGCTTTGGGAAGCAAGCTCACGATGAGTTCAGCCTATCATGTCGAATAAAGATCTCCAAATCTTAAATCTGCGGGTTAAAGTTAAATTTTTCGAAACCAAAAGAAATGGCAGAAGCACCATGTTTTCCAAACCAAAGTTAAATCTCGCCATGCTTTTTATTGTCATGTACTTGCAGAAGCTAATAATTTCTACGGTATATTTTAGTCATGTAAAATTTCCAAATCCTCTTAATCTTGCTAATTTGTTTGATACATTATACTATATTTTTTATATATGTGAGTATCATACTAGATATAAATTTATTAGCGGAATTAAAGAAGTTATTGGGAGCCAACGTAGATAATTAAAATATAGTAGACAGCAACTTAAAATAAAATAATTTAATAAGAAAAAATTGTAATTTTATTTTTTTAACAAGCAACGAATATTCATGAATAGAAATAATATGATATTCGTATAAACTGATATTAAAATATCTGATAATAGTAATATTATAATACTAAATATTCGCGGGAATTTTATCAAATTCTCACACATACACATATTTTTGTCATCTTTGATCTTCGGGTAGAAGACTATTATAATGCTTATCATTTTGTTGTCTGGTTGCTATTTACACGAGTTATAATTTATGCTTAAATGCACCTTTTACACACAGAAAAGTGTATTTAGTTTAGTGGTTAGTACTCTGTTTCTTATTTTTCTTATTGAGAATGTGATCAATAACCACTATATATGAACCTTAAAAGTTGTATATTCATTATATTTAAAATACTAAAATATTACAAAAGTACTTGAGATGTGCGAAAAAAAATACTACGTCTGATATGTTCAATGCTCGTAGTAAGAAATTAAAATAAGAAAGAAAATTAAGACAGGTCAAACATATATTCACATTCCTTTGTAATTTTTATTTCTATCAATTGATAAGAATTTTGACAGAAAATATAATACCAGTGAAAATGGCTAATTCAAATAAATTTCATCAACAAATAACTTTTTAAATTTGGATACACATCAACATGCCATCAGACCATTATTTTTAATTATAAAAATGTATTAAATATTAAAGTAATGGATATAGTTACTAACACAAATTATAACTTAATTAAATTAAGCTTTTATATATATATATATATATATATATATATATATATATATATATTTTTATATTTTTTTTATAATATATAAATAAAATTTTTATATCTATAAAAATTGTAAATCTAGAAATAAATTTTTATATT
>Ga0099822_1012262_pt1 | contig 10279 bp, 8 predicted proteins | sample CowpeawhiteBW_FD_76839 | JGI IMG/M metagenome (GOLD analysis project Ga0099822, IMG submission 76839) | Root nodule microbial communities of legume samples collected from California USA - Cow pea white BW | ecosystem: Host-associated > Plants > Roots > Nodule | place: USA: California | collected... | reverse complement strand
TAGCTACCTAAGTTTTGGCTACCACAATAACTTAGTTACTAAATTGGTCTCTAATTAATTAGTGACAAATTTAATGACCAATTATAATTTTTTATTTATATTAGTGACTATTTTAGTAACCAATTAATTTTAATTTTATAAATTGGTATCTAAATTGGTCACTGTGACTAACAACTTTTAGTCACTAGAATTGGTTACTAATAAGACATCTTCTTGTAGTGAATGTATATAATTATAATTTCTTCTTAAATAGTTGATATTGAAGATACAACTCTCCCCTTAATATTCAATATTGATAATATTATGTTTCCTTTACCGTAATTTTTTATTATTTTACTAAAATTAATTAATTAATATTGAAATAATATGAAAACAGATATAGGTATTAGTACGAATATATACCATTTACCTGATATTTTTAAAATGGGACAAAAGTTTAATATTCGTTGGATCTGAAGATCGAGATATGGATGAATTTTTTCTGTATATGAAATAATAAAAATAATAAAACATGTTTCCGCTCCATCCGTTGTCAGGTGATGATCAATTGGGATGTGATGAACTTGCATCAAGGTACACGGTAAGAGTGTGACGCTATGACATGTGAAAGAAAAATAGGTTAGAAAAGTTTCTTTTTTAAAACAATTAAATTAGATTATATTAAGTATTAACCATGCATTTTTAACCGATTTCAATGAAAATTGTTTGTAATTAGCTGAGGTTAAGAAAATTCTTATTATTTCATACATCATTGAGATTTTAGTATCGTTAGAAAGTAAAAGTTATTGTAGTCCGTATAACTTTGACATTTTAAAAAACATTATACATTACAAAGTGTAAAGAACCAGATTTAGAATCAACTCATGATGTTAAATTATATTAAAAAATGTTAAGTAACTATTTATGTTATACATTATGTATAAGATTGAGATATACTGAAAAGCATAAATAACTAATTGTATATAATTTCCAAAAGATAGGGTGGTGAGAGAAATTTGTTAAGGTGTAGTAAGCAATAGTCTATCATTTTACACCTTGTTTCAAGTCCATTTAATTTTTTTGCAACTTACACCTCGTGCATTTTATTTTCAGACCTCTTTTTCTTTTTTTAATGGGCCAACTAGTGGATATATTTTTTTCACACTATCTATTTTTGGGAATTCTTTCTGCACCCCTATATTTTCTTATTGCACTTCCCTAGCTTTTAAAATTCTAATCATACCCTGTTGTAATTATAGTTCCGGATTGTGAAATCCGTAGATATTATAGATTGTCCAATGCGGAATGTAGAATTACATTATGAATTATTGTACAATCTGTAATGCAAAGTTATATTCTGAATTTTATGATCCGTAATGTAAGTTTACATATTGTATTGTACAATTCATAATACAAATTTATAATTTTCATTTACGATTCGTAATGCACATGGATTATGAAATTCAAAACTAACATTCTATGTCTTTCCTAATTGATTCTCATATTCCTTACATTTCATATTATTGTGATATTTCCATTTGTTGTAATGAACACTTGTAAATGTTATGGAGAGTGGAGGTGGAGGAAGAAGAGGAAATGAAGGTGGAGGTAGAGGTGGAAGAAGAAGATGGGATGGAGGTGGAGGAAAACATGGAGGTGCTATGGGGGAGGAGGGGAAGAAGAGGAAAAATTTAATTTTTTAACTTGTTTATGGGGTTATAGTAAGGAAATATAGGGGTGTAGGAAGAATTTCTCCTTTTTATTTCTGCACCACTATTGAGGCTAGTAGCCTAATCTTTTAACTCATACTTCAGACCCATGTTTTTACCCTTTTATTCCCTCTACATTACTGTCGCAACCGGAATCGCGACGGGGAGACAAACCGAAAAAAGAAAACGGGTTTTAAAAGAGATTTGGGAGTCACCACCATAATTATTCTGGAAAACTATGGAAAACCATAAAAATAAAACAAGTCTACGTAAAAACCAGACTTTGGATCCGGGAGTTGGTTACGCGTAGGGAAGGTGTTAGAACCCTACCGCGCCCGCCCGAGGGCGGTACCTTTAATTAAAAATGCAAAGTTGATGTGATTTTCAAAATATTAATTTTCCCAAAGATATAAGACAAAAATGCTAAAATAAACAAAATATATTTTTTTTTATTTTTTGGGCCCGACAAGGATTGACCTTGGTCTTACGTATTCTCATTTGAAATGAGAAATCAGGGTTACATAATTCTTTAAAAAAGATATGTGGAAAACAGTTGAGAAAATGATTTGATTTTTTTGGATGTGAACTTGACAAGGACTGGCCTTGCTCCTACGTATCTCACCGTGGAGAATCAAGGATCACGTAGTTCTTAAAAAAAACTTTTTGCTTGAAAATGTTGATAATTTTGTACTTTGAAAATTTTGTATTTTTTTGGTATTTTTGAATTACTTGAAAATATGTGTCACACGACACGAGCGGTCGGACAGACATTAAAAGGGAAAAAAATTTATTTTTGGCATTTTTTTAGAAAATAAGTGTCACACGGTGCGGGCGACCGGACAGATACTAAAAGAGAAAAAAGAAAAAAAAACTATTTTTGGTTTTTTGAGAATGAGTGTCACAATAAAGCAAAAGAGAATATTTTCATTTTTTAGATTTTTTTTTCTATTCTTTTGTAGTTTTTATAATTTAAAATATTTTGTTTTATTTTTGTCTTTTGTTTAGAAAATTATAAAGGTGGAATTTAATAAAAAGGATAAAAATGGAAAAAATAAAATGTGAGGGTGCATGAATAATGTGTGAGGTGCATGAAGTAAATGAGGTGTGTTTGTTAAAAGGTGGGGGTGCAGCGAGTAAAAGTCAAAAGTAAAGTGAATCTAGAAGGAGGGTGTGAACTGTGAAAAGTGAGGTGCAATCAGTAACAAGAAATAAGTCGAAAACAAATATGGGGTGTGAGGCTGGCAAACATCAGGGGTGCGTAAAGAAATACACAAACAGTACAAATAATGGAGGTGGAAAGATTAAAAACGGGGGTGCACAAGTAGATGACATGGTCAGACCCAATTTCTACTCAAACTAAACCTAATTAAAATTAAAGCTCTCCTTTACCATGGCAACCGTCTCTTCTCGTTTTCCAGCAGCCACAATGACTCCAACAGTTGAGACATGCACTCACCTTTTGGCCACCACCAACGACACTAGCCTCCGTCGGAGGCCTCACCGACGACGCTGTCGCTGCTCGCCGCTCCTCGCGCGAAACGCTCCTACGCCGTGAACAACATCTCCCCGTTCCTCCAGCACATTCGAGACATCGCGACTCGCCATCACTGCACCGCCCACTGCAACCGAGTCACGCGAACACAACGGAAATCGCCACCTGGCCGTCGCGACCCAAACCACCACCATGAACGTCGCGGCTGCTGCAACTAGAGCGCATCGACACAACGCCTGCCATCACCACCGTTAATGTCGCCGCTACCGCGACCTGTGCGCGTCACTGGTAGTGCCAACTTCCCCCTTCCCTACGTGAGGGTTCTTCTTCCCGGCCTAGGCTTCGTGTGCTCTGATGCTAGCATGTTGCGATTGTTTTCGCATTGTACCACCTTGTCGTAGCCATTTGTGTCTAGACGCGCCGACAACAATGCCGCCGGTGATTATCTCTTCTCCCTTTCTCTGTTTCATATTTATATTTGGGTGGAAATAATGGGGGAAGATGAAACGTGAATGTTTGGGGGTGATTGGGTATCTATTCTTTGATTTTATGCAGGTGAGAGATGAAGGTGAAAACTTGAAGATGAAATTCACTCTGATCCTGTGGGTGGAGAACTAAGGAAGTTTCTTTTCGTTTTCTTTTTGTTGGTCCCCCTGAATCTTAGTTTTTTTATTTATTATGTAGTTCCCTCTTTTGTTCTCTTTTGTTATCTTCTCTTTGTCTCTGTCCCTTCCAATCTCCTCTTTGTCTCTGTCCCTTCCAATCTCGAAATTTGGGATAAGGTTGAGAGCAGATGTTGCATCCTGCTCCTTCAGTCATCATGACTATGTTACAAGTCATTCCCAATACAAAAACCATGATAGCATAGCAAACATGGGTCTGATAACAGAGAGACCTTACGTTACCTTTAGCTTTTTTTTTTCATTTCATTTTTTTCTTAAATAATAAAGAGGAAAAAAAAGAAAATTGTAAATAAAATAAAAATAAATAAAATAAGATTAAAACGAAAAAGAATAAAAGAAAAAATATAAATATAAATAAAAATAAAATAAAATAAAATAAAATAATAAAATAAAATAAAATAAAATAAAACAAAACAAAATAAAAAAATAAAACAAAAAAATAAAAATAAAAATAAAATAAAAATAAAAATAGAATAATAATAAAAATAAAAAAAATAAAATAAAAGTAAAATAATATGAAAAAAAAACATTATAACCCGGACAAAATTGGGTGTTGAAAATTACTTTTCACACCCACTTGAAATCCTCTCTATATTATTCAGTGATTTGGGGAATCTCATTTTTTTTGTTACAATGCATAATGCAAAAGCATTTTTGATAAAGCAAGTGAATCTTCACTCCATCGCCATGCCTTTATCCTGTTAGGAGAAAAAGGCTCTTGGATGAAAAAATTTATTCACTTTTTGTTGTGTTTATTCATGCCATCAACAATACAATTTATAAGCTTACAATTTTCGTATGTTATACTCCCAACGACTATAAACAACTAGTACATTAACTACCCAACGATTAGTGCATTAACTATACAACGACTAGTACATTAATCACCCAACAACTAGTTTCTTACAACGGCTAGTTACCCACAATGGCTAATACATTTAAGTTTATTGAACAACATAATGGGTAGTGGTTTTGTAAACAAATCTACAACTTGATCTCGGCTTCCCACGTGCACCAGCTCCACATTTCCTTCCTTTACTTGTTCTCGGATGAAATGAAAACGCACATCAATGTGCTTGCTCCTTTCATGGTTGACCAGATTCTTTGCCAACTCAATGACTGACTTGTTGTCCACTTGTATCATAGTACCTTTTTCTTGTTTCATCTCTAGTTTGCTTAGAAGATTTCTAAGCCATACCTCATGACATACACACCATGATGCTACAACATACTCGGCTTCACACGTTGACAGTGTTACTATGGGTTGTTTCTTTGAAAGCCAAGTGAACGTTGTATGACCCATGAAAAATACATACCCGGATGTGCTTTTCCAATCGTCTACATTTTCGCACCAATCACTATGTGAGTACTCTACTAGTTGGTAGTTGTCCGACTTAGTATAGTATAGTCCGAGTGATATCGTTCCCCGAATATACCTTAGTATTCGCTTCAAAACCTTCCAATGACTGTTGCTCGGCTCCTCCATATACTGACTTACTATTCCAACACTTAATAGTAAGTTTGGCCTTGTACTTGCCAGATAGCGAAGGCTTCCAACCAAGCTTTGGTACTTGCTGGCATCAACTCGATCTCCTCCATCAAACTTCGAGAGTTTTGTACCCGGTTCCATTGCAGGTCTCCACTTCTCATCTTGCACCACCTCCTCAAAGGTTATGTTCTCAGAACTTGCCAAAAGACAAACAATATGTACCAGTTTAGTACACTCATACAATTCTTGCACGGTTCATATTCTGGGTCGTTGGGGTTCGTCTTCATCGTCAATGGTTTCAAAATTTTTTGTAGTCGGTAGTATAGCAATTGACGAGCTAATATCTCCATTCATCTCTTCAACTGAGTTGTTCCAACTCCACTCATTGGCTTCATCTACTCGGACATCACGACTTGCTATCACTTTTTGGTTTATTGGGTCTAACAATTTGTAGGCTTTTGTCCTCTCACCATACCTAATAAACACATACTTCTTGCACCTATCTTTGAGTTTTGTCCTTTGCTGACTTGGTACATGGCCATACGCTACATTGCCAAACACCTTGAGATGAGACACACTTGGCTTTTACCCACTTCATACTTCTTGTGGTGTCTTTTCATTCAACCTTGCATGTGGACACTTATTCTGTATATAAATGGCACATTGTACGACTTTTGCCCAAAACTCCTTTGGCATATTCTTACTCTTCAACATGGGCCGACCATATCAAGAATAGTTCGATTTTTCCTCTCAGCTACACCATTCTGTTGTGGTGAGTATAAGGCTGCCAAAAATCTTCTTATGATGTTCTCCTCACAATACTTCATGAACTTTGTTGATGTGAACTCGCCTCCCCTATCAAACCGAATAACCTTAATGTGTTTGTCTGTCTCTGTAAGACCCGGGAAAATTAAATAGTTAATTAAATAATTATTTAATAAATGCGGGTAATGGAAGCCTTTAAGGATGCGGAGGGATATGACGTGGAAAAGTACTAGCTCAAATGGTTGAGAGTACTTGGTTGTGTTGAGAGGACTTGGGTTCGAATCCTATGTGTGTCAATTTTGTGTGTTATTTTAAATGTGTTTAATTATTTTATTGATATATTTGAGTATGAGATGTGAGCATAAAATCCTAAAATATTGCGAATTAACACCAACATGACTTGGTTGAATTGGTTGTGCAATTGCTTTGTGATTGAGGGGTTGTGGGTTCAACCCTTGTTGAGAACAAATTAACTCTTTATTTTTGTTAAATTGCTTGTGGTCTGTATGTGAAAGGGTGGGAAAACCCTAGAGCCTTGGGCTTCCAAGGGAAGGGAAAGACAACAGCCATAATGAGATATGAAAGGCAATTATAATTAATTAAAAGCCTTTTTCGTTTTTTTTATATATTAATCATATTTAGGACCATATAATTTGCTTGACATCATGCTGTGAATTGAGGTGTGGGATTGTTTGGTTGTAATGTGATAAAACTTTTATGAGTTCGTATGGAAATTATGGGGTTTTTATGTACTGATTGTGTATCAGGTCTGAATTCGTGTTTTTGGGGGACTAACTTGGTGTCCAAATCATGCACATAATGTTGTATCCTGAGATGAATTGTTTGGCATAGTAGAGTGAGATTTTGGGCATGTTGGGGTCGGTTTCTGCGCGCATGACAGGGAGATTACTGGTTATTTTAGCTTATGCCAACTGTGCTCGCCTAGGCGAGAATAGCAGAAACGAAATTTGAGGTTGTGTCTGCACATCTCGCTCAGGCGAGAGATCGCGTAGAGGTGAGGTTGGGATCGAGGGTCTCGCTCAGGCGAGGATCCCATGGGTTGAGCGACAGAGTACCTTGCTCAGGTGAGAGGTACTCGCCTAAGCGAGAAATCGCAACTGAGGAGTGTGTGTTCTGATGTCTCGCCGCCTAGGCGAGTGATGTTGTGTTAAGCGAAGGGGGGGATCTCGCCCAGGCGAGATGAGCTTGCCTAAGCGAGTCTTCGCACGTGAACCCTGGCAGCAGGCTCGCTCAGGCGAGGAAGCTTAGCTTAAGCGAGACAGACTTGGTCGCTTAAGCTAAGGCTTCTAGCCCAAGCGAGTTTAGTGCAGTTTGTGTGTAATGATTGTACTCTTTGATGAAATGTGGATCAGGAGATGTTGTGCCATGAACGGGTAGGTTCATGGATGGTGGATAACATGTGATGGTATGAAGGGGGAGGTTCATACTCGATTACTCTCCTATGGGGATACAAGCGAGGTAGGTTCGTATGTTCCGTGCTCACAGTTGAGAGATGCTGCGTGCGGGGAGGTACGTAGCTTGAGGATCACATGTGTTGGACTACGGGCGGGTAGGCCCGTAGAGTAGGACTACAAGCGTGGAGGTTCGTAGAGGCAGGACCACGAGCGGGCAAGTTCGTGTGAGCATCATGAAATCTTGAGTCCATGGCTAACCTAGTTGTGTGTTAGAGGTTGAAAAGCCTTGGGGCGTGTTGTGAATGTAACCAAGGTCTATCTATGATAATAAGATTGGGTGTTTTATATTATTTAATTTATGTGATTTCTTATATTGTTGAACTCACCATTTCTGGTTGTGCTTGGCGATGATCGTGTAACTCGTTAAACGAGAGTAGATGATAATACATATGATGCTGACGGTGCTCGGACTGCGGAGTGAGGGCTAGCAGGGCTAGAGCTAGGGATTTTTGCTATTGATTTTATGATTTTATGGAAACTTGTAATAACTTTTGATTTAATATCCTTTGAGTATTTTCGCATTGAATATTGAATTTTGTTTTCCCGTGTTTGGGATAATAAATGTGGCGACGTTTAAACTTCTTTTATATTGTTATATTTTAATTAAAGTAAATTTTTTTAAGGATGTTACAATCTCCTTCTCCACCAACACTTTAAACCTCTTGAATACCTTGAACACCTTAGACTTTTCCTTCAAGAAGTATACCCACGTCTTTCATGAAAAATCATCTACAAAAGAAATAAAGTATCTCTTACCAATGAAAGATTCAGGGGTAATTGGTCCACACATGTCGATATGAATTAGGCCGAGTTGTTCCTTTGCTTGGTACATGGAAATTCTCGGAAACGAAGTCGTCGACTATTTGCCGAAAATACATTCTTCACACAATTTACTTTTGAACTCCATGCTTGACAGTCCATGCACCATACCTTTTTTCACCAGTCCCATCAGCCCATCAAAATGTAAGTGACCAAACTAGAAGTGCCACATCATTATCTCATTCTGGACATCAAGTTTCAAACACTTCTCTTGTATGATCTTTAATTCCAACTTATACATCCGGTTTTTCTTCATCTCTACGCGAGCAATCAAATGTCCAAGTTTGTCCTTTAAGTCTAGTACTCGATCTTTCATTAAAACTGAGTAACCCTTTTCCCATCAATTGTCCCATGCTCAAAATGTTACTTTTGAGATCAGGTACATAGTACACGTCTCAAATTTCCCCAACTCGACCATCCTTCTGCAAGTACCAGATCGTTCCTCGACCTTTTACCACAACCTTTGAATCATCTCCAAAAGACACATCTCCAACTTCTACTTTAGCTAAGTCTTTGAAGAAGTGCTCATCTCCACCCATGTGGTTGCTTGCACTTGTGTCAAGGTACCACATCGAGTTGGTTGAACTGCTTCGTTGTCCTGTCGAGTTGTTCAATTGCATATCCTCGGCTATTGACATCATCAACAACACCCTTTCTCTTCAACATCTTCTGTGAGAAAATTGGTCGTCACTTCCTTCTTACTTTCAGATCGACACTCTTTTGCAAAATGCCCAACTTTACCACAATTGTAACACCTATCCAAGCTACGATCCTTTGCATAGCGACCGTACTTGTCACATTTGTAGCACTCAATGTTTGAGTTGCTCAACCGACCTCCTCTCCACGAATCGCGTCCTTTTCCGCGCCAATTTTGGTTGTTGGTATGTTCTCTCTCTCTACTTTCTGTCCGCCTCGACCTCAACCACTACAACCGTTTCCTCTACCTCCCTAGCCTTTTCCTCTTCTTTGAGTGTTCTAAGTATAAAACGCCTTTTACTCTCAAACACTTAGGCTAATTGACTCTCTCTAACACTCAAGAACAACCTAACTTTCTCTAGCTCCCTGGTTGCCTATCTAGATCTTGATACCACTTTGTTAGGAGAAAGAGGCTCTTGGATGGAAAAACTTATTCACTTTTCATTGTGTTTATTCATGCCATCAACAATACAATTTATAGGCTTACAATTTTCGTTCGTTGTACTCCCAACGACAATAAACGACTAGTACATTAACTACCCAACAACTAGTGCATTAACTATCCAACGACTAGTACATTAACCACCCAACAGCTAGTTTTTTATAGGTTTAATTAATCGTATAGTACCCAGTTTGGGGTTAGTGTGTCAAATAGGTACCTGGTTTTAAAAAAGTGTCAATTACATCCCAACTTTTGAAAATTGCTTCAATTAGGTCCCTTTCAGACAGAGTTGACTAACGCCGTTAGTCAACGTGCCACGTGTCAATTTGTGGTTTTTTTGATATTTTTTAAAAATTTTAATTTTTTTATGAAAAATGCCACGTGTCAAGTCCCTGTGTGTGCCACGTGGCATTGTAATGCCATGTGGCATTGTAATGCCATGTGGCATTGTAATGCCATGTGTCAGTGTCACTATCAGATGTTATTGTGTTGATTTTGATTTAGTCCCCATTTATATTTTTTCGTTTCAATTTAGTACCTACTTATGTCTATTTGATTCAATTTTGACCTAATAATTTTTAATAATTAAAATATTTTTTTATAAAATTAAAAGTAATTATGTATAAAAGTTTTACAAAAATTAAGTATTTGATATTTATATTAAAATTTAGTGGTAAAAGTCATTTTATTAAGTCATTTTTAATAAAAAAAATTAGTATAACATTCATAC
>Ga0099822_1012259_pt1 | contig 10283 bp, 7 predicted proteins | sample CowpeawhiteBW_FD_76839 | JGI IMG/M metagenome (GOLD analysis project Ga0099822, IMG submission 76839) | Root nodule microbial communities of legume samples collected from California USA - Cow pea white BW | ecosystem: Host-associated > Plants > Roots > Nodule | place: USA: California | collected... | reverse complement strand
TGTGCTTTCTGCATTCAGGTTTGATCTTCTTGATATATGCATCAACGGGCCAAAAGAAAAGCTAGATTCGACTGTTATTAGCCAGGTATGGACTTCAGTCTCTTTGTTAAACTGTTATGTGTACAGTATAAACTGGCTATCTAGGCTGTGTTTGGATTGACAGAACAGAGGGAAATAGTGTAGAATAGAACGATATTAGTTTCCACTGTTTAGATTGCTTAGTATATAATGGAATCGATTTGATCGGAACCTTATGAAGTTCATTTCATTCCTTCCAATCCCCCAATTTTGGAGACAGAGGATGGAATGATTACTAATTTCATCATACATTGAGTTCGTTATTGTACCATTCACTTCACAAACAATTAAATTTTTCTATCTTCTAATATAGAGTATCCAGACAATGGTACAGTAATTGCGTTCAATTCCCCTGCCCCCCTTCTCATGGTCACTAACGGATATTAAAAATAGTTCAATAATGTTGTAGTGAATTTTCATTTAACTTAGAATAACCTTTAATTTATGTTGTGTACTAATTATTTATTGGTTAAGGTACTCTTCCTTCTATTAGGAAAGAATCTTTGGACTGCTATTTCTTGAAAAATAAAAAAAGCGTGCATATGTTTTTTGTGCGTAAATGGCATATAAAAATTTTGTACTGGAAATTTTTATCCTGTTTGTGAATTGTTCAATGATTAATCTAATAAGTATATATATTTTAAATTCTGAAGATGATTCCAAATATTAGAACTTTGGTGAGTAAGCTTATATGCTAAATAACTGGTCTAGGTTAAAATAAAATGATTGGAAGTTGACGGGTAAATATTTCTGGTGGATTACTTCAGAATCAAATTGAAAATTTTGAGTACATTTGTACCCGTAGCAATATGTTTCAGAGTGGCACTGTCACTCTTGAAGTTCTTGATCCTGGGAGTCAAATCCCACCTGAACCACTTTACCTGTTCTTCTGCATCCAGTTCCCTCTTACCTTGCTTTTAGATCTCCTTCTCTGTAATTAAGATTATTTTTGAAGTAAACAGCTGCATTGGCTAACAATTTCTTTTCTGATTACCGTACCAAGCCAGCATCAATTCATAATTATGTTCTTGATTAAATTTCTATTTTTAATTAAGATTGCCATAAATGTGATGTTTACCATCTGATTCTATGTTTCAGCCTGCAATTTATGTCACAAGTCTTGCTGCTGTAGAGCTACTTCGTGCACGTGAAGGTGGTCAGCAGATTATCGACTCTGTGGATGTTACATGTGGTTTAAGCTTGGGAGAATATACTGCTCTGGCATTTGCTGGGTCTTTCAGGTGAGTAACGGAAGTTAATTACTATTTTATCAAGAATCTTCACAAAATAAAAGCATTATGAATGGTGATTGTGGCATGTCTGCCTGTTCACTTTTGGGCATGGAACTTATGTGCTTTGAAGAAAACTTTACTTTGGGTCTGGCAGTGAATGGTGTGTGTTAGTGACCCAACCATGGGTTTTCTGAATGTGAATAATTGACTCGAGGTTTGCTGTTTGCTTCGAATGTCATCAGTATCTTGCAATGAAATTGTTTGCAGCATATGGGAAAAGTATATGAGGAAATGAATATTATCTAACCCCTGTAGTTTTGAACACGAGTCATGTGACTAAAATGCTCCTTAGTGGTTTTACTTGAGGTTCAACTTTCTAAAAATTGACATGCTATTGACCCCATCTATTTAATTTAATTTTTAAGCTTTGAAGATGGACTTAAATTGGTCAAACTGAGGGGTGAGGCCATGCAGGTAAGCAATGTCTGGTAGCTGGTCTAGCTTCTTATGCCACTTCGACTTGTCTGCATTCTAATCGGTATATATTGGAAAAACTTTTGTTCTTTTTCCAGGATGCCGCCGATGCTGCTAAAAGTGCCATGGTTAGTGTGATAGGACTGGACTCGGAGAAGGTCCAACAATTGTGCGATGCAGCCAATGAGGAAGTTTCTGAAGCTGAGAAGGTTCAGATTGCCAATTACCTGTGTCCAGTAAGGTTCTTGTGGGTCTACCTATTTACAGCTTAGGCAGAAGTCTTTTTTCTAGATTTGATAACCATTAGTTGTTTTGGTAGGGAAACTACGCTGTCTCTGGAGGATTAAAAGGAATTGAAGTGGTGGAATCCAAGGCAAAGTCTTTCAAGGCTAGAATGATAGTATGTCATTGCTCCTAATCTTTTTCTTTTCAGTGCCACCTTTCCTCAGAAATAAATGCCTTTGTGCCTCCCTGGCAGGTTCGCCTAGCTGTTGCTGGTGCTTTCCACACTAGTTTTATGGAACCAGCTGTGTCAAGATTGGAAGCAGCATTGGCTGCAACAGAAATCAGAACCCCAAGAATACCAGTCATCTCCAATGTGAATGCGCAGCCGCATACGGATCCTGTCACAATAAAGAAGACATTGGCACGTCAGGTACCAGTCATACTTGTTTATGTCCAAGATGAAGAAGCCATGAATGGGAAATAATTGCATCTGTAATCCAATTGGCAGGTTACGTCACCGGTTCAGTGGGAAACAACAGTGAAGACCCTTCTAACCAAGGGTCTGAAGAAAAGCTATGAACTAGGACCCGGAAAGGTAGTGTTATACTAGTATGGTAACACATTGTGGAACTGCTTAGCATTGGAAGTTCTATAGATCTGAATATTGTTAATTGTTGTTTTACTGAACTCATTTCAGGTTATTAGCGGAATTGTCAAAAGAATGGACAAAGGCACGGATATTGAAAATATTGGTGCTTAAGAAGGCAATAGGAACTTGCTCCTGCTTCCCATGAACAAAGTAACATATAACATTTTTTACTAGAGAAAATGTGCGTGGGCTGAATCAAGAGATCGATTACATGGATCATGAACTTCTGTTAGCAAGGAGCAGCTACAGTCACATTTGAAGTTTTGAAGTTGAATTATAATTCTCATATTGACATTATTATGAACAAGTCAGATAAAGTGATTGTACTCGGCTTTAGAAACATTCATTTCTTGTAATCTTATAAAACGTATCTCGGAGTTAATTGAGTTTTGTGCTTTTCAGCCTTTACGTGGCTTAATAGTCAATAGAAGAAACGATACTCTTATATTACATTGTTATTGCAGGTAGTATTACTAAACCAATGCTTCATACATACACAATAAATTTCAAGATATTTCAAAAGTTAAAGAGGTAATTATAACACAGAATTTGTTAAGATCAAAATTTTAAAACAGAATTTATTATTTCGAAAGAAATTATGCTAAATCTTCATTCAAAAACACATTTAGGATATGTGACAAGAACAACGAGGAACAGAAGCAAAATTTTGACAAATTCTTAACAATGAAATGAAAATGGTGCGAATCTGAGTATCTTATTTTCTTTCAAGTGTTCGGTGTTCGTCTCAATCTGCGAAGCTGATCAATCCAGTTATCATCAGGATCTCGCGCCGCCCAATCCGGAACCACTCCGGCAAAGGACACTCCCCGCATCGCCTCCATCACTCTCGTCGCGTTCTCCTCCGTGAGCGGCGCGTTCCGGTGGTTCTCGTCCTCCATCCCCGCCCTATCGACCTCCTCTGTGCTCCTCTCGTCTTCGTCCTCTTCGTCGCTGCTGCTCTTCTCTACGACATCGTTCAGATCCAGAGACGAGATCCCATTCTCCGTCACGCCGTGCACGAAGAATCCATTAGGCAACTGCCTGAATTCCCCGCCGTCGGAGCTCTCGTCGTCGTCCAAGGCAGAGATCGGCTGGTAGTATTCCGGCGCGTCATCAGAATTGACGTCCGAGTCGCTTCCGTTATCGTTTTCTACGTATTCATGAAAGCGATTAAATTATTTTCCTGCGAAAATACAAAGAAAATAATAAAAGGATTATTTACCTTCGATAAAACCAATGGCACCACCGTTCATTTCTGCAACTTGAAAGTGAAGAGGATGAAAGAGGAAAACGAAGCAGTGAAGAAAGAAGTAATTAAATTTCGAAAATTTTAAAAATAGAAAAATAATAAAAGTATTTTGAAAAAAAGAAGAAAAAAAAAATCTTTGCACCAGCCGGGAATCGAACCCGGGTCTGTACCGTGGCAGGGTACTATTCTACCACTAGACCACTAGTGCTTGTTGTTTTATATCCTTTATATAAAATTATATACTTATCTACTGTTTCTTTGCAAAATCACAACGACGATAAACTTCGATTTTCATGGTAGTGTGTGACGGAGAGAGAGTGTTGAGGTTGAAGCGGGAAAGAATGGCAATTCCCATGTTGAGGGCTGCAATGATTTCTCATTCTCAATCTCAACAACTCATTCATTCCCTATCTGCTATCAATGAAACTGCTAAGAGGAGGAAAAGAGTGGTGGTCTCTTCTTCTTCTTCAGAACTTAACCCTTTAATTCGGTGAGCTACTCTTCATTTTCTGATTCTTGATGCTTTTTGGAACCTTCTTAAACATGTTTATCTTTTGCTTTATTGTTTTGCTGAGATTGTAGGTCAGAAGTATCATTTTGTGTCGGGACTTGCCTCATTCCACATCCAAAAAAGGTTGTAGCAAATAGCAATCCAACTGAAACTAAAACCCTTGCTCATCAAGCCATTTCCATGCTCTGTTATTTATGAATAACAATAACATCATTGTAGACACACAACACATGTTCTCCTTGTTAACCAAGTACTGGTCTTTGTTGCTAAAGGTTAACACAGGTGGAGAAGATGCTTTCTTTGTTAGCAGCTATAATGGAGGAGTCATTGCTGTTGCTGATGGGGTCTCTGGGTATGCTACTTTCATTTTTGATTCTTGCACAATGGAAGACTAGGAAACCAAAAAGAAAGAACTCCCAGAATATAAAAGCCTTAATTTTGATAATCATTTGTTTTGTTTGAATGATGTTGTGTTTCTTCTTATTGAGATATTCTTTCTTGTGAAATGGCAAAACCTGTCTTAAATTGTACTTTTCTGTCATGTGTCGCAGTTGGGCTGAAGAGGACGTGGATCCTTCTGTGTTCCCTCGTGAATTGCTTGCTAATGCTTCCAATTTTGTTGGAGACGAGGAGGTAGCATAGCATAAACACACTTTCTGATGAGGAATTTCCTAAATTAGAATCATTTTGGTCCTAACTACATTCATTTGTGAATTTAATGCTTTTCTTACCATTATCAGTAGCATATCAATAACAATGCTTCTGTGCAAACAATGCTGTTTTCTAACAACACAGCACATGCTGAATATTTATGAATTTAGCAGGTGAATTATGATCCTCAAATTCTTATAAGGAAAGCACATGCTGCTACTTCCTCCACAGGCTCAGCTACTGTGTAAGTTTATCCTATTTTATTTGCATTGCCAATTTGGAGAAAAGTAATCAAACATTGACTTTGATGTTGGATTTTTCTTTCTGCCATTAATTTCCTCATCTGTACTTTTTTGTCTAAGAAGCATCGTTGCTATGCTGGAGAAGAATGGTACTCTGAGGATTGCTAATGTTGGGGATTGTGGATTAAGACTCATCCGTAATGGTAATATCACGTGCTATATTTCATCTGATGATAATATTTTAACTTAAATATGTTTTTAGTCCAATTGGAATTCATATGCAATTTCTGGACCTATCTTTCTCCATAACACTTAATTCCTTCTCCAATGATTTTCCTTATGTGTTTTTCTTCAGGCCACGTAGTTTTTTCCACTTCTCCCCAAGAGCACTACTTTGACTGTCCATTCCAACTAAGCTCTGAGGGGGTTGGCCAAACATACCTTGATGCAGCGGTACCATTTACCAATCATTGCTAGTACTATTGTTTACCCTTCTTTTCCTCTTCCACTCTATCTGTTTTGACTCTTCAAACTGTTCAAGATTTAATTGTTTTTTTCATATGTCAAATGAAGAACTAAATTGGTATTGTTATGATTGTGTTTTGAGCTCACATGTCAGTCAAACTGTTGGTTTTTGGGGACACAGAGACTCCTTTATTAGTGTCCATGTGTGTATTATTACCTTTATTGAGTCAGAATTTAATACACCATTTTCCATTTGAGATAGATGTGATTCTTCTGTTATATTTTCTTTTACTAACCTCTGCAGGAAAACAGGTATGCAATGTACAGTTGATGGAAGGAGACACAATTGTCATGGGATCTGATGGCCTTTTTGACAATGTTTTTGATCATGAAATTGTTCAAACAATTGTTAAACACAAAGATGTTGCAGAGACTGGTATGAATTCTTGATTAACCTGAGGGATTTTGATGATGATGTGAGTTTCACTGATTTGAAATTTGTTTTTGTTTCTAGCAAAGTCATTAGCTAACTTGGCAAGCAGTCATGCATTGGATTCAAATTTTGATTCTCCCTATTCCTTGGAAGCCAGGTCTAGGGTAAGAAAATATTATAATTGATTTTCCTTTGCTTAACTGTAAATAGTTTTTTTTTTTTCTTTTTTTTGTTAAATATGTTTTTTTTCTTTAATTTTCAGTGAAAATTGTAATTAGTCTCTTCGAAATTTTAACTTAATTTATTCTCCAATATTAGAAATGTGTGAATTTAACTTTTTAACCAATTTTTGTTAATTTTATTAGACGTTCAAAATACATTTCATGATAGTATCTGAATTGTTTACACCATATGACACATTTTTATTTCAATATTAGTTAAGAAACACGTTTGAAATGTTAAATAAACTTAACAAAATTTGTTTAAAAGGACTAAATTCACGCATTTGTAAAGACGAGGGACTAAGTTGGTCTAATATTTTGAAGAGAGACTAATTTCAATTTTCACCTAAAGTTAAGTTAAAGAAACAAAAATATATTTAACTTTTTGTTTTTATATATAGAAAATGATGTGTTCCTTAGAATTTTCTATCATTTGATTCATTTTGGAACCATTAACCAGGATCATGGTTGACAATATTTGCAGTAAGTAACTATCTACTTTTCTTGTGTTTTCTTTTTACAACTTTCCAGGGTTTTAAGCCCCCCTTATGGAAGAAGATTCTTGGAATGAAGCTTACTGGTATGTCATAAAATCTTCTAAAACACATCTCTTTTCCCTTACAGCTAGCTCACTGACCTCATTTTTTTTCTTCTATCAGGTGGAAAGGTTGACGATATTACAGTAATAGTTGGTCAGGTTGTGAGTTTATGAGATTTGCTTGTTATGCAGATGAAAGAACACAAGTTTCATTGGATAATTTTTTTCATAAACACTTGAAAAAAATAAAGAAAGAAGAAATTCAGGTAAAATAAGTTTATTAATTTGAAATTTCAAGTGAAAGACTGTCAATGAAAATTATTATTATATGTAAAGTATTTATTAAGATCAAAACAATCTTTTTTAAAACAATAATTTTCTTGCTGGTCGAAGACTTTTTTTGGGTTGAGTTGATAAACCAAACCACAATTGCAAACAAAAGTTGGTAAAGATGTTTCAATTAAGCAAATCTAAAGTAACACGTCAAATATAGATTATAAAATAATTTGATTTATATGACTATGATCATTTTGGTCAATTTTTGAAGTTATCAAATATATGACGGAAATCTTGAATCCATTCTACATGAGTTCAAGATTTGACTAAGTCAAAAAGCTAAAAGGAAACGTGGGTAAATGTTTCGGATAATATTTGTTGAAAGTTGTTTTTCTGTTGGGGTTTTGAATTTTAGTAAAGGTTTGATTCATTTCAATTTGTTTTTATCTAAGAAAGGGAGTTGTCAATGCTAGTGAAGATATGGTATATTTTTTTCTGGATTTTCTCCATTCATGCTCACTACAAGTGATGGTGAAAAAAATTATTCTCCATAAAATATTTAATATATCTTTAGAGAATGAGTCATTATAATTCGGCTCATTATTTGGTGAACAAAAAATTTTATAATTAACTTATTTAAAATTATTTTGTTTTTAAATTTATTTTATATATTTATTATACTACAATTAAATTATATTAAATTGACTTAACTTATTATTTAATATTATTTTATAACAGTAAAATCAAAATGTTTATCAATTTTATCAAATATTATTATAGAAGGAGCGTTAAAGATTAAAATATCAACTTATATAATTTGATAAACAAATGAATTAAAGTTAAACTATTCAAATATTATTCAATATTATTATAGTATTTGAAAAGGGGAAATTGTTAACTTAAATGATTAAAAGTAAAAGTAGTAAATAATTATAATAAAAATTTAGTAAAAAATGGTAAAAAATAAAAGATTGTTATTGATAAATTGTAGGTTAACTCATCTTCAACTTTGCTGGAACATGTATAATCTGCGAGTTAAGTAAGTTAGGTCCGATTTAACCCATATTTAAAAGAATTAATTTTTTTCATCTCAACTCAACTCAAATTCGTGATGAGTTAATTTGGTTCACAAGATAAAATTCATTTTGACATCTTTAATTTAAAAAAAATACATTTTTTGTTAAAAATTTAAATATAAATTAAAACTCTCGTATTAAATAAATTACAATCGTGAGCAAGATTATAATAAATCAAGAGCAACGATTCCTCAAGAACAAATTGTTTTGGTCAAGAGGCTAAATCATGAACACATCTTTCACTTTTGTGTAATGTAATTTGATGCAATATGTGTTGTTAGTATTGTCTCTCTCTTTTTTCACTATTGGCTAATTTTAACTTATGCTAGACGCTCATCTAATGTTGCTTATGATTATGATTTTAGAATTAAGAACAACACACTTCGATGCTTAGAATCACTACTAATCAAGATATCAAACCACTACAAAAAGAAATTGATAGATTACACTTCAAATATAACATTTATAAACTTATTTTTAAAGTCTAATTCAATTCTCATGAAAGCTTATTAAAAAATCTAATTTTTATATAATTATAATTTTACTCTTTTATAAAGAAACAATGATACTATGACTTTTGACTTGCTCTTTTATAAACTTATACACTTTGAAAATATACTCAAGCTTCTAAATATTATTTAACAAACATTAAATCTCTTTATGTATAACTCTACCCACAAAATTTGTAGTTATACATGTTTTTTTTTTCTGACATTGTTTCTTAAGCTTCGAAGGTGTGAATTATAATATCCCTTAATTTATGTAATATTATTATATTCTATTCTTTTAATAAAGTTGTCTTTTATCCCACATGTGTTTTTTTATCTATGACTTTTTTTTTAATCTTAAATTTCAATTTTTCAAATAAAAAAAGCATATAAAATTAAACTTCATATATTCATAAAATAATGAAAACTACATTTTAACTTGAGAACATAAAATAACATCATATAAAAAAAAATAGATACACATATTTCTTAACCTCTCTCTTTTATATATATATATATATATATATATATATATATATATATATATATATATATATATATATATATATATATATATTGTGCTATGTTTTAGAATTTAGTTTTATTCTTTTCCAACAAAATTTATGATTATTCATTTAATCCCAATACAAAATAAATACTAGGAAGCGATAAGCCTGTCACATCTTCTTTATATACCATACAAGTGGTTTCAAATTGTAGGGCACACAAGCTGCTTTGTCACTTTTTTTATTTTTTCCTTTTACAATTTTTTTAAAAATACCATCAAACATGAAACATACAATCTTCTTTCATTAAATATTTTAATTTTAATTCCTCCCTCTATAATAAAATATTCTTTTTCACTAAACTTAATGAACAAAAAATTATATGATTTAAAACTATATACTCTGGACTAGTTTTGACGAAAAACGTACTTTTTTCTATAAAAAAAATAATTTAATTAGGTTACATTATTGGTCTCTCTTTAAGCTTAAATTATTTGTGATTTCAGTCTCCCGATTTTAAATTTCAAAATTTTAAATAATTCACAAATTTGCTCCAATTATCAACTTTATGCATGTTTCCCTCTTTATTTAGAAAGAAAAAAAATGTATTATTTTAATTTAATTCATTTTTTGTGTGTGAGAATTTAACTAAATAAAAAGAAGATAAAATTTATGAAAGATAGATACTTAATATAATGTACATATCACACAGAAAAACTACAATAGAAGTCACGTACTTAATAATATATTAAAGTTCTAAATGATAAATATTTTATTAAAGTTCTAAAAAACTAGGTAAAAGATAGATTTTTTTTTTGTAAGAATAACATACAAAGAACGAGGGGTTTATATATATATATATATATATATATATATATATATATATATATATATATATTTATTTATATGTATATATATGTGATATATTTTTTAAAAATATGTGTGGGGGTTGTTTGTGTTGTGGGGTCT
>Ga0099822_1012257_pt1 | contig 10284 bp, 2 predicted proteins | sample CowpeawhiteBW_FD_76839 | JGI IMG/M metagenome (GOLD analysis project Ga0099822, IMG submission 76839) | Root nodule microbial communities of legume samples collected from California USA - Cow pea white BW | ecosystem: Host-associated > Plants > Roots > Nodule | place: USA: California | collected... | reverse complement strand
TGTTTAAAATCTCTATGATATGATGCTTTCTGTGTTTAAGTTGTCAGGTGAGCATGAAAAGGATTCCCATGTCTAAAGCAATGAGCTCTTCATCAGTGATTTTGCACACTTCTTTGGTTACTCTGTAACAACCAAGAGAACATAGTCTTGGGAGCGCAATGAACCATGCATACCTGGTTTTGTATTCACTTTCTGTGTAATCTTGTAGACTGGCCGGGGAAGGTACGATATGGGTGGCTAATCTTATGATTTCTACCCAGCTTGACGTTGGGAAGACATAGTTTTAGCATTGAAAGTCCAATTTATTTGTTATGTCAGATTATTGTAGAAACATAGTTTTGGAGATGCAGTACATCTTTTTCTCATCTTTTTGTAAATGGGTTAGAGCACCCCTCAAGTGCTCTATTATTAATTTAATTTAATTATTTGTCGATAAAAAAAAGAACAATATGTAATATGTAATTTGAAGGAAGATTTATTCCAGAAAATTAATAAAAACGATTTATAAGTTTAACAATTGAATAATAAAATTTTAAAGGAGAATCTAATTCCAGAAAATTGAAGAGATATATACTAGGTAGAGGTAGAGGGAAAGAAGATGAGATGAGAATCTAATTCTATTTTTAAGGAGGACAAAGTAGGTAGAATAGCAGTTGTAGAGACCACGTAATCAACGAACATCTTCTCTTTTTATTCTCTCACCACACCATTCCTGAATTACATTCAACTTTTAACTTACAACTTTCGCATACTGTCTCGTTTTTCATGCCACCCAAATGCCCAAAGGACCCCAAAAATATACTTCAAAATATCATTGTCTTCTTGTCTACCTAAATATTGCAAAAACCTGCAGTGGATATTCATCGCTATGGACGAAGATTTGACCTCATTCTCATGGACATGGACATGCCCATAATGAATGGCATTCAGGTGTGAACGTTATTACATTATTCCATGCAACTTTACCATATTTATTTCCAATTTTTTCTATATTTCGATTCATGTTATTTAATTTCTTAACTTTTTGTAGGCAACAAAGGAACTTCGTTCAATGGGCATTGGGAGCATGATTGTTGGTGTTTCATCGCGTTGTACGGAAACAGAAATTCGAAAATTTATGGAATCAGGGTTGAATGACTACCATGAGAAACCCTTGAACACTGCAAAGCTTAATTCAATTCTTGATAAGATGAACCCTAATTTTACAACCGGTTAATGCATGAACGAATAAAATAAAAAACCTTACACCTTATTAATTACCAAGTTGTCATGTTTTTTTTTGGTTATTCTCTTGTAGTTTCTCTTACTATATGATCAAATATGTGACTATGTCATCACTGTATCAATGCTACACAAAATAAGGAAAAGTTTGAGAAATAATAACTCTTGTTCAATCCATGATCAATGAGGTGTATTTTCTTTTGTGTGTGTTTTTTGCTTACTGCTACATGATTAGGTCAAGTCTTATTTCTGACGTTGTACGTCACGCTGCTTCTTACAGAAGATGCATGTTGCTACACACTTCATGTTCATGCATTAAGAAACCTCTCACCCAAAAGAAAAGTACTAATGAAATTATTTATAAGATGGAAATTAACCAAGCTTACGTCATGTTCAACTTGATCAAGATGAACAATTATTTCAAATGTTTTCACCATGTTTTAAGTTTTAGTAAGTGTTTGATCGAATACTTTTAGGTTTTCTTCTTTTTAAAAGATCAAGAGGAGATCGAACTTACTATCTCTTTTTATTATTATTTAATCATTAAGTTACCTTATATTTTTATCAATATATATAATTTTATCTTTTTAATATATGGCGAAATATTCAATGTCATATTTGTGGCATGAAGAAACATTTATTGAAAAACCTCAAACCTCTTTAAAAAGTAAATGTTTCACTACAAACTAAATCATAAAAAAAAAACAATAGCACCCAAATCAATTGGAAAATACAGACCTTAAAAGGTAGCTACATTGGCATCTAGATATTAATTGTAAACTCACTTTTAAAAATTAGTTATTAAAAAGAGATAATTAAAAAAATCTCACTCTATTTATGTGGGGCTTAGACTTCATTAATTAATATTGGGTATATGAAGTTGACACGATAAGAGAGTTGTTACGGTACCTAAAGAAATATACTTTAAAATAGCATCTTCAAAGTACTTCTACAGCAAACAAATACAATAGAAATATACTTTAAAATAGCATCTTCAAAGTACTTCTACTGTAAACAAATACAATGATACTTTAGTCTACTTTTTTTTACTTACTTTTAATTCACCACTTGAATCATCATTAGATTATCATATCATATCATTTGAAAGAATCAAAATAAATAATATAATGATGATTGAAGAAGTGAGTTAAAAGTGGGTTAAAAAAGTGAGTTAAAACCATCTTTATCATTGCAGAGTGAAATTGTAGATGATTAGAAAGCATTTTTGTAGTACCACATCAAACATTCACTTTCTCTTCTTAGGAACCGTTCCTTTTTTCACAAAAAGTGCCCAACATCTATTATAAAGTGACAGTTTCAACACTGCAAAATTTAGTCTGTTAAATATTTTTAAAAGTTAATATTAATTTGCTTACATTTTTAAATCTTAAACGTCATTGTTAATGCAATCTGTATATTTCTTTTATTATTTTAAATATAAAAAGCCTCGTATACTACATTTACATACTATCTAATATATGTCATTAAAATATATCTTGATTTGAAGTTAAGATTGATGATATAAAATATAAAAGAACTTGGTGTATAGTGGGCCATGAAAAAGTTTTAGTGAGTTCAAATTGATTGTATTGTTTGTAAAAAATAGAAGAAGAAGATGATGTGACTTTATGAGAAAATGAAATATTCTTAAAAATTGTAATGAAAAAGTATTGGTTTTTTTTAATGTCTTAATATTGTTTAAGATACTTTTTATTATTAGTGAAAAAAATATACAGTCACTTGTAAGCGTTGCAAAATAAAAATAGATTTGTTTAATTTTTAATAAATTATAATGATAAAATAGTATGTTTAGTCGTAGGCATGTTTAATTGAGAATATATTGTTAATTTTGTTAGTTTCAATTATTATCTGTACGGGTTAATGAAAGAAATATATAGATATACAAGAAAATCTCTACCTAACAAAATATCTAACTTTATCTTTAATTAAAGGTTAAATATTTTTGTAGTTTCTAAATTTGGATTTAAAATTGAAATTTGTTTTTATCTTAATCTTTGATATATTTTGATCTTCAAACTTAAAAAATGAATAAATATTTTCTTGATCGAACATCGTTAAATTTTGTTTACGTACTAAACGACATTTTAGAATGTCATTTAAATTGAAATAAGTCACATGGTATAAACAATTCAAACATCACAATGAAATGTGATTTGACACGTAAGAAAAAGTTTAATACATTGGATTAGAATGATTATACTATTCATTTTTAAAGTTTGGAGACCAAACTATATCAAAATTATAAACAAACACAAATTTAAATTTTACATAAAAGTTTAAGAACTAAAAACATATTTAATCTTTAATTAAACATTATCCTAACAAAATCATCTATAACATCATTACATTAGAGTGAAGGGGAATAAGCATATGAAAAAAATTATTTTATGGTCTATTTTTTATTTTTTGACATAAAACCTCTTGGTTGAAGGTTTATAAAGGTGAGCATGAAGACTAGGTAGAAAAAACATTATATGCAAACATGCATGTAACTAGCAATGTGTAGGAAAAAATTTGTACATGCATGCAGAGAATAAAACAGAAAGAAAGGAGCTTGCCGGGTAGGAACTAGCAAGAAAGCACCTTCCTCTTAAATCTATAAATTCTGTCTACCTTCAAATTCAATCCAGCAACACTTGCCTTCAAAAGAATGCTAATATTTTTGGAATTCTAAACTATCGAATTTGATGCTACGTTTTCACACAATTTTGCTTCAAATCTCAACGAATATACTCTCATCCTTCTTCTTTTCATTCATAATCGAGTTTAGCTTTTCTACTAATTAATTTTGTTCTTTATTTTTTTTTCTCCACTTTATAGTGACTATTTTAGCCCAAGATTCCAATTCTGAAACCTTATTCTTGTCCTCCCATATTATCAACACTCTGTAGGAAAGGAATCTTTCAAAGGGGAGCTTTTGAACCAAACATATCTTCCAAAAGAGATGATTTTGTTTCAACTTCTTTCTTTTTTTCGAGCGACTAAAAGACTTAAACATCTTATTTTATTTTCCTATATTCAGATTTTGCTCCAAAATCCAAAACTGAATATCCATGTATTCGAGATTTGTTTTCCCATACTTGTATTTGGAACCTCTATATATCTTTTAATAGCCTCCATCTTCATTTTTCTAAAGGCTACTTAAATCTTTTGAGTTTTTTTTTTCTGCTAGACCTCTTTTGCATTTTCTTCTTAACATAAAAGGACTTCTTCTTTTATTTTCGCTTCCTTTTCGCTTAAGATTGTTTGGCTTGAACTTTTAACTATGTTAAAATTGCCCAAACTTATTACTTGTTTTTATCTCACTTAACCTTATTGCAAGAAGGTTTTTAGGTAAAGAAAGAGAACGTTAAATTCATAACATTCATTACTTTTTATAAATAAAAGTTTTTCTATATTAAAAACTATTGAATGTTTCAAAGAGGATCATTAGAGAGATACAACACCAATAAAACATGTATCTAACCCATACATAAGGAATTGACATCAATCTTAACCCAAATCTTTAAGACAATATATTTATGGGTCTTTATCCTTATATGACTCAACTTTATCATTTTTACTCAATGTGAGACTTAAACTCCTGTTTAGATTAAAAAAAAGGTTAAATATGTTTTTGATCCCTCAAGTTTCAGTGAATTTAGAATTAGTCCCTCTTCAAAAATTTTTGACCAATTTAGTCTTTCATCTTTAAAAATACGTGAATTTAATTATTTTAACCAAATTTTATTAAGTTTATTTGACATTTTAAGCGTATTTCATGATAGAATTTGAATTGTTTACGCCGTTTGACACATTTTCGTTTCAATGTTAACTCAAATATTATCATAAAATGAGTTTAAAATGTCAAATAAACCTAACAAAATTTGGTAAGGACTAAATCCACGTATTTCTAAATTGATATAAAATTTTGAAGAGAAATTAATTGCAAAATTCACTAAAACTTGAAGAACAAAAACAAATTTAACAAAAAAAAAAATGTGTCTCCTCTTGTTAATGCGGTTCTCGTTTTATGTCGTTGATACTCTTTATAAATTCTTGGAAGATCGGAGAATTATTTGTGATGGTACTTTTGAATGCGTTGAATTTTAGATTAATAATTGTATTGAATAAAATTCCAGTAATTAGTCTGATAAGTTTGTGGCTGAAAGCTTGGTGTCACAAGATTCTTTGAATGGATATGAGTGGCTTTAAAGTGTTGGATGAAATTGAAATAAAGGAAGGCCACCAATTTTGTAGTTCAGAAAAGAGGAAACTGATTAATAAATTATTGAATTGTTTGTGTTGCTTTTTGTGAAAGTTTATTTTAGTTGAGATTGATTAGAAGGCGTTTGTGGTCCAGAGAACCTCGAAGTTAAAGAAGAAAGATTTTTGTGTCATCTTTTTCCTAACTTTACACCTTTTTAAGCTTTCCAATTAACCAACCCACTGAACCCCCAGTTAGAAGAAAATTATTGTTATCAACCTGAATCTATTTTCAGTTACCAGAACACAACATTCTCTCAAACTACACAAAATCTAATCCAAGATTTCTGTTATCCTAAATTGTCCCATCATGCACTCCAGATACTTCTCCCATCATTACGCTTTATAAGGTTAATTAATAATATATTCATTTACTTTTATTTTTAATTAAACAAAACTCTAATATATAACGCTTTAAACACACATGGGGAGTGTAAAGAGTAAAACAACTAAAATGTTACTTTTAACAAAGTTAAAGAATAATGCACCAGTTTAAATATCTCTAAAAAAAGACGAAGAAGAGTGTATGTAACTCTTAAAATTGTATAAATAAGAAAAGAAATTAGTGCTATAACATACACTGTCGTAGCAAACACAACTAAAAGAAATTTTGTTATTCTCTAAATACGTATGTAAAACTTATGAAATACACAAATATTGTTACAAGAAGAATTAAGTAATTCTGTATGATTTTTATATTTTAAATTGTGTATGTATTATTTATTTAGTATTTCGAACATTTTGACTATTTTAAATAAAATTAATTTGTGCACAACTTACAAAACTTTGAATATTTAAAAAAAAAATAGAAAATCAAATCAAATTTATATAGATAAAACATTTATTTGTTAAATTAAAATAACATATGAAATTTAAAATATTTGGATGATGAATGCTGTAAGTAACTTTTAAGATTAATTAGTAATTTGATAATTTAATTTAAGTTTATGATTTATTTTTTTTTATATATTTTTTTACTCGATTCAATTTTTATTTTTTTAATAGTTATTTTAGTTTTCTTAGATTAATATTAACTGCGTGAGAAGATCATGTATGAATATTTTAAAAAAGAATTATACTTTAATTCTTTCTTATTCGATAATACAACTTCATCACCTATCATGATAACATCTACCATCACAATTGTTCTCTTCCACTCCTTCCTCATTTAGCATAGTTTTTGAACTCTCTCTTCTTTCTTAGTGTACCATATGGGGTGGTTGGATGAAGTGATTGATCGGCCGTATAAGATTACTTTGAAAAAGATTATTAGAGATGTGATCAACCATCATCAATTATGCGAGATTACTTTGAAGAAGATCGTCAGACACGTGATCAAACATGCAGTCATTAGTCGTGTGATATTACTTTGAAGAAGATTTTCAGAGATGCGATTAAAATTAGGTGACTCATCACTGCTTTATAATGCCTCTACAAGCTGATATTTTTGCTAATAAGATCATTAGAAAACCGCCTAAAAATATAGATAAAATGAGAGAATAAGGCATAAAACATGAAGACTAGTTGGAAAAGGGACGTCTAATAAGTATTGAAATACCAACAAAGTGGACGCTCACCCCTTTTGTTGGAAACAACTTCTTTCATTTTCTTCTTTCGTGAAAAGCTAAATTAGGAGCATTTTAGGAAGACAAAACTCAGCCAACAACCTGCGACGGAAAAGGTTTAGGTTTCCGAGGAGGTTCGTAATCTCGTGCTTACAGCGTGTATCTCGTATTTGAAATATAACTTGTGAAGTAAAGGAACGAATAAAGAAAAACGCACTGAATGAATTTCATAATTAATATACTAAGGTACTTCATTTGTGTAAATTCATAACCTCTTACCAAAGTTTGTATCTATATCTATGTATATTTCTATAATTTTGTGAAACAAATACAGAACAAAATAATTGACTTAATAAAAATAAAATAAACTAGAAAAACTGTTATTAAAAACACATTAAATTATACTTATTCTTTCTGCAACAGAGAGCGGGGATTAATTCATGTGATACCATGCACTTTTTAATTAAAGTAGGTATTTGCTTCTTTTTTTTTATTTAAGCCACACAATGGAAAAAAAATTGTTTGACACCTGTTTTATTTCTAGGTCCATTTGACTCTGGGTTTTAACAAAAAAAATATATTATATTAACATAATAAAAATAAATATAAATAAAATATTATAATAAAATAAGAATTTTTGAAAGTGTGAGGTTGAAATAAGAGAAAACTTGTGGTGTGAAAGTATCACAGCCCCACACAATATCATTTAAAGTAGCAAACTATTACTATATATATTTTGGGCAAAATATACAAAAATTGTTTTTTGTTTTGCTTATTTTGTTCTGCTGAAAAAGAAACTCACTCCTCCAAATATTCGAAACTATATAAGAATAAATGGATGAACCTAGATATACGTAAAATAATCCATATATATATTGCAAAACTAAAGAAAAAAAAAACAATCTAGAACAAATAATCTAACTTGTAAGGGATATACATATCAAGGAAAAAAAATGCAAGAAATTCAACAAAAATAGATAACACCCACCAAACAAAGTAAGAATCTAAGACTGATTTACCAGGGCACAAATTTAGCATAAAATACAAGATATTTTAGAGTCAAAATGAAATAAATATGACTATTTATAATAAAAAAAAAGGGGGAACAAAGGGATGCATTTTGATTTGTTTTTGCATTATTGTACTATATAGATAGAGTTGATTGGATGGCCTAGGAAGAAAAATAAAGTTTAGAAAAAAAATGTTAGGCTTAGTTGTTACCTGTACTAATGACAAGAAAAGGAATTGAAAGGAGTGACTACCCACCTTCTCATTCTCAATAAATAAATAAAAATTGAAATTATTTTGTCTTGCTGTCTTGTTCAAAATGGGAAAGATGCTTCAAAAGTTTAATAAAGATAAGAATCGAGCCATTTTAGGAAAAAGATTAGAGTACTAGAGATTTTGAGATTTTTTTATGCTTAAAACCACATGTTTTTTCTTTCTTTTTTCAAACCACGTGGAATGAGTATATATAAATACCTCAACTTGGCTCTCACTTACCTATCTTTTCACTCCTACTGTGACTTTTGGATAAAGATCACTTTTCCGTTTTGGTTATAGAAGTATAATGATACATATAAACACTTCATTAATGTATTAAGTGATAAAAAAAAAACTAAAAATATGCCTATCACATCATATTTATGTTTATTTCTCTTTTCAATATCACCACTAGCCACTAGCTAGGTGTTGATATGTATCATTTTTAATTCTTCAAAAATTTATGCTTCTATCAATCAAATCAACCTTTACATGAATGAAGTTATCTTTGCACAATTTATATTGCATTTCTTGTGTTATAGGAAAATATTAAAGGAAAAGATTGGTGAACAACCATTTCAAGTGATGATATTAAGAACATTCAAGGTTGAGATGGCATAGCATCATCGAAAGATTCTCAGTAGTGTTGAGGTAAAATTGAAGTGACTAAAAAATGGAAATTCTGCTATAAAAAATTATAGTTTATGACAAAATTTTGACCTAATTATAATAATATTGTTTTTAACCTTACAAGTTTGTGATTCATTTTTATTATATTTACATAGTATAAAGCTTCCAATTCATATATATGCATTGTGCTTATTGTTTTTCATAAGAAATAAGAGATAGGAATCAAAACTTTAATAAAAAATGTTGATGAATTGATTATAATACAATGATTGATTTTTTATGTTTGTGTAGGGCCACAAAGACACCATCAATGAAGATTGATAACATGATTGGAGATAAGTTTTGTAATTATGATGAATTTTAATTCTGAATTAATTTCATATTGTTTTTATGGTTAAAGTATGATGATGTCAATGATTTGATTTTGTGAATAAAAAGGTGAATCCACGTTGAGTTTTCATCCTAAAATTTGTACAGTTTAGATTGTTAAACCATTGGATATGATATAACACATGGTTAAATGGGACAAAATTAAAATATTAAATAAAGTTATTCACTATTATATATATATATATATATATTTATATTCTCTTATTTATGTGCAATACACGTAACACTTTTTCATGGTCATGAAATGACGGGTTTTTCTTCCTGCACCTCTAAAATTTTTTTTACACTTTCAAACTTTTTTTAAATTTCTAAAAAATTCTTTGACCATTTAAGGAAATTCACGGACACCAACCCCCAAAATTATGTCGATTTTCGGAAGTCAAAAAATATGACTTTCGAAAGTCAAAATATATCACCGAAAGTTGATTTCGACAGTCAAAATATATCACCAGAAGTCGACTTTCGGAAGTCAAAATGTATCACCGAAAGTCGACTTCCGAAAGTAAAAAATTATCACCGAAAGTCAAAAAACACTACGGAAGTCGACTTCTGTAAGTCAATAAATTAATTTTATTTTTAATATTTTTAATTCTTTTTAAAATTTATGTTTTCTAACTTTTAATTGTTTTTTTAGTTTATTATTTATTATTTTATTTCTTTTTTATGTTTTCATATTTCCTAATATATATTTAAAAAAATATTAATATCTATATATATAATTTTATTTTTATTTAATATACTGAAAAATAAATATAAATATAAATATAAGTAAAATTAAAATAATATTAAACTTTAATTAAAAAGAACAAAAAATAAAAAATTTATTCTGCTTCATTTAATTTTATTTAATATTTAAATTAATTTTAAAATAATAAAAATTAAAATATATATATATATATATATATATATTATTTTAAATATGATTATATATATATATATCATTTTTTTA
>Ga0099822_1012251_pt1 | contig 10289 bp, 3 predicted proteins | sample CowpeawhiteBW_FD_76839 | JGI IMG/M metagenome (GOLD analysis project Ga0099822, IMG submission 76839) | Root nodule microbial communities of legume samples collected from California USA - Cow pea white BW | ecosystem: Host-associated > Plants > Roots > Nodule | place: USA: California | collected... | reverse complement strand
TATAATAATTATTTTTTTTTTATTTATTAAAATAAAAATTATTTTTTATACTTTTTTTTTTTATAAAATATATATATATATATATATATATATATATATATATATATATATATATATTATAAAGGAGAGTTATTATGTTGTTGCTTATTCCTATAGTTATTACTATTATTTTTCCATGTAATATAACTATTTTTACATAAAATAAATAAAACCAATATGGTTAATTACTTCACTAAACGAAATAAAAAATATCTGTGTTTTTTGTGATATTAAGTTTATCTATAGAAGCTATAATTTTGTGCTAATTATATATTTATGTGACATTCAAATATTTCATCACCGTTTAGTATTATTTTTCTATTTATTTTATAATATTGTATCAAATACCATTGTTATTCAAAATCTGCATGATATATCATTATGATTATTTTAATTTGAAAGCAAAAACTAATAGATTAAAAATAGATAGTCGAGTTAAAAACGTTTTTTATAATATAATTATTCTAATTTAAATATTCGGAGGAGGTAAGTTTGTCAAGAAGTAATAAGGACTACATCCTTACTAATTCTGTCAATTTGGCTTGGATTTCGATCCGTGAGTCAAGGGTCGAGAAAAATATAATATTTTTAAAAGTGGATTCAACTCATCTCGGCTTACTTAATTTATGGGTTAAATAGATATGTCAAGGTAAGCTAATCTGGCTCACACGGGTTGACTCACCACGAGTCGAGTTGAAAATGAGTGAACCCCGGCTCACTTTATGGTGAGCCAAAAATTTTGTAACCCAGCTCAACCCATCATGGGTTGGTAGGTTAAATGGGTTGGCTCACTAACACACCTAATTTTTTTTTAGTATTCAAATATTTAAATAAATTTTTAAGTAACCCATGAGATGACAATCATAGTAAAATCAAGAACCAATATTTTGATCATGCTCACTACCAATATATGAAGAATTATTTCCAAGAAAGTATCCATATAGTCTAAAAAAGCATGACTAATATTACAAATTTTCTATCATGCTATTCAACAAAATATAAATAAAAAAACTATACATTTTTTTCATGCTAATTTAGAAAAAATTGTTTATAAGACGGTTACTTGAGTAATTTACTATAAAGATTATAGTTAAGATTAATGTATCAACATATATAACCTGACAATCAAATTAATTAAACATTCAAACTATTAAAATATAATTAAGCAACATTCTAGCATTTAAAAATATGAAATTGTGAACAAAGATAATAGGATTAATAAATAATTATTAGAAAAATTAAAAGAAAATTTAAAAAAAAAATTGTAAAAATATGTTGGTGGGTTAAGTGGGTCAACCCACCTTCAACCCGTGAGTTAAGTGAGTCGGGTTGAATTTAACCCACTTTTAAAAAAGTTGAATTTTTCTCAACCCAACCCGGCTCGAACCCGTGGTGAGTCGGGTTGGCTCACGGGTTGAAACCCATTTTGACATCTCTAGGGTTAAACGGGTTTGAACCGAGTTGAAGGTGAGTTGGCTCACTTAATTCACCAACATTTTTTTACAATTTTTTTTAATTTTCTTTTAATTTTTTTAAAGTTTTTTAATAATTATTTACTACTCCTATTATATATGTTCACAAATTCATATTTTTAAATGCTAAAATGTTGCTCAATAATATTTGAATAGTTTGAATGTTTAATTAATTTGATTGTCAAGTTACATATGTTGATACTTTAATTTTTAACTATAATGTTTATAGTAAATTACTCAAGCGACCGTCTTATAAACAATTTTTTCTAAACTAGCATGACAAAAATATATAGTTTTTTTATTTATATTTTGTTAAATAGCATGACATAAAATGTGTAATATTAACCATGTTTTCTTAGATTATATGAATACTTTCTTGAAAACAATTCATCATATATTAGTGGTGAGCGTGATTTTCTTGATTTTACTATGATTGTCATCTCATGGGTTACTTAAAAATTTATTTAAATATTTGAATACTAAAAAATAAATAAATAAATATCTTTTTTATGTGAGTTGGTTAGCCAACCCACTTAACCTACCAACCCATGGTGGGTTGAGCTGGGTTACAAAATTTCTGGCTCATCATAAAATGAAGCGGGTTGGGTTACTCATTTTCAATCCAACTCGTGATGAGCCAACTCGTATAAGCTGCGTTGGCTCACTAGCAAGAATTATACCAATTTTCTGTTAAGGCTTTAGGCATTTATGCATCATATTGTTCCATCCTTAACATAAAGAATAGGCTTTAGTTTATGCATGTTCTAGAAAGTATGAATTGTAGATGCTCATGAACATAAATATTGTGAGAAATTATAATAAATAATAATAATAATAATAATAATAATGAATTCAATAACATCCTTTCTATCTCCTAATATCCTAACAAGGATTCCAATTGGTTCTTGAATACATTTAGAACAATAAATAGCAAAAACAATTTTAGATGTCAATATTGAACCGTTATAGCTTTTGCCACCACTTCACTGTTTTTTAGTGTTTGTTCCATTTCAACATCATGACCTCCCTGACTGACCAACCCTGTGAAGTATACCCTCATGCAAGGTTGCTTGGAAGCAAAAGAAAAAAAAAATCTTTTTGTTAAGTAATGAACTAAAGGTGCCACTTTCAAAACTATAAAATAATAAAGTTTTTAATTGATGTTCACTCTAAATTTCACCAAAAATAATTGCAGGTTATACACTAAATACTCCCATTATCGTAAGCTCAACATATCCCAACCAAATTTTGAAGTCAATAATATTACACAGACAACCTATCCTGATAACTTCTGCAATTTTTTTGCTTGAAACTTTTATGTCTATTGTATTGAGATAATGGCTTAATATATCATTAAGAAAATCTTTTTATTTATTAGACTGTTTTGACAATCAAAGGATCCATAGTTAAAAAGAGAAGTAGTAATCAAACAATGAACTAAAGGACCAAAAATCAATAAAAAAACTTGTAAATCCTCAATATCTTCAAGAAGCTTAAACTCATCAATGATTTCATGGCCAAAATATCTTGAAGAACTTCATAACCAATTGGAATACAATCAAACCACTAGTTTAGAGTTAATTATTTAATCTAAAGTAATTTTAAAAATAATAGCATATAAACTTACCACTAGGATTTTCAAAAACTCTATATAACCGATTTTGAATACAAATCAACATTTACACATGAATAAGAAGAACGAAGCTTCTAACTTTTGAAAGTACATGTCCACCTTTACTTAAAGCTAACTCTGATGTCATTATAGTAAACGAAATATTGAGCACATCTTGAACCATTATAAACAATATAGGAAAACTTGTCTCTTTAGTCTTTCAATATTTGAGTACATCAAAATCTTCATTATCTTCATAATCATCTATTGTTGGTTCATCTAAATAAACATACATTTCCTTTCTGCATCACATGATATCATTACGGTACATGGAGATCAAAAGACATAATCCAAGAAGTGCATGAGCGTATATATGGATATCACTCAAAAGTGAGAACCATGGCAACATGAGTGTTAGGAGTCAGTTACTTATGACTGACTACGAAGGAAAACTCATCGAATATGTGAAGAGATGCATACCATGACAAAAACATGGTAATTTGATTCATGGAAACAAGAGGGGTTGCATCATATATTCTTTCCCATGACCTTTCGCAAAATGAAGGATGAATATTATAGGGCCCTTCGCTATAGGAAAGGATTAAGTAAAGTTTCTACTAGTAGGCGTCGACTACTTCACCAAATGGATCAAGGTGGAATTGGCAACCATTACAGCCCAATGGGTACATATAGGGTGTCAAAAAATTCATAACCACAGGTATCCATGGATAAAACCTGTAACGGGTAAGAAATGGATATTCAAAATGGATACCTGTGAGTAACAAGTACGAATATTTTTTATATCCGCATGTTAACGGGACGGGTACATGTATCATAGTATCTGTACCCGTGGATACCCGTATCCGCTATACTATAATTTTAATTAAAAAAATATAAAAAACAATGATTAAAACATTACTACATTGATTTTGAATGAGTTATTTTTTATTAATTGGTTTTAAAAAATCTCCATTTGTTTATAAACTGTCATTCAACACTATTTAAATGCATTATTTGCACTTTGTTTGAAATTTATAAATATTATGCATTGTATTTTTATTTGAATTTATGATTAAAATTTGGTGTTGAATATTAAAATTTTCTTTTTGTAAATACCCGCAGGTACCTGTGAATATTTAAAAAGTATGCGGGTACCTGTATAACGAATAACCGAAGTACGAGTACAGAATGAATATTTATCTCACAGGTAGGGCACATGGGAGTTACTACTCGTACCTTACCTGCCCTGTTGACATCTCTAGCTACATACAATCGTCACTACTAATGGAAGGTAGGTCTATATAGCGAGACAACTAAAAAAATACAAATTTTCTTTGCACGTATTAGCCAAACAAATACCGACATCATATTGCCAATTTGAAGACTCAAAAGAATATCATGTCTATCCTTGATGGCTAGTGTAATATATATACTTAGGAGGTGACAAAATAGCCCAAGTCCGACATGACAATACTGGTTATGTTTTGTAGCCTATGTTATGTAAACACCTCGACCACTTGGCTTGAAATGTCCTCGGCCTAAATGTACTTCTATAAGAATGACATCATATCGGTTAGGTCATTAGCAATTGTAGATGATGGTTAAGGTGAAGTATTAGCTAAATCATATTAGCAAAATATTAGACAAAGTTAATCAAGGTGATTAAACACGTGGACCAAGCCCATCTAGGTAAAAGCCCATGAACACAGTATAAGAGGATGTCGCAATTGAGATCGCGATGGACGACGAAAATAATTTAAAAGAGGAGTCGCCACTATAGATTATTATGGGAAACTATAGAAAAACCTTAAAAAAGAATGGTCTTTGAAATCAAATTTGGGTTCGAGAGTCAGTTACATGTGGGGAAGGTATTAACACTGCACAATGCACGTCTTAAGATGGTTCCCTCTTGAATTAAGAGTGCAAGATAGAATTTGATGTTTCAAATATTTGTTGTTCCCCAAAAAATCAAACAAAATAAAAAACACATAAAAAAATAATAAAGATTAAAAATAAAATTATTTTTTTATGTTTTTGGCCCGACGAGGATTATACCTCACTCGTACTGCACAATGCACGTCTTAAGATGGTTCCCTCTTGAATTAAGAGTGCAAGATAGAATTGATGTTTAAAATATTTGTTGTTCCCCAAAAAATCAAACAAAATAAAAAACACATAAAAAAATAATAAAGATTAAAAATAAAATTATTTTTTTATGTTTTTGGCCCGACGAGGATTATACCTCACTCGTACGTATTTTCATTTGGAAAATTAGGGAGAACATAGTTCTTTATAAAAAAATTTGTTGTTTGATATTATTATTATTTTTAATTTTTAGATTTTAATTTATATATTTTTTATTAATATCAAGAGAATCCGAGATTCAACATGATAAATGACTTAGTTATCAAACAAATTCGAGACTTGACATGATATTAAAAAATATTATTTATTTATTATCATTATTATTTTAATAAGAAAAAGAATTAAAAGCCTATGAAGGAGTGTTTGAATTATCAAGCAAGTTTGAGACATGGTATGGTATTTAATACTTATATAAAAGAAATAATATTATTTTTTTTTTAAGAGAATTAAGAGCCTAGGAAAAAATATTTCTAATTACCAAAATAATGGCATCGCACATGAAAGGAAAGAGAAGGGTTGAACATATCAATGACGAACCCAAACCCAAAATCACCTAACATTCGAACCCCAGACACATTTAGCCATACAACGGGTCAATCAATCATACACTTGATATTATAACATAGTCTCGGCAATACATGAATAACATTGTGAGCAAGAAAAATTTACCTTCTAAGGTCACGAATAGAGCAAAACCGACTGAAAGGATAGTAAGGTGACTCCTTTATGCGTGTGTGCTCTGGTAATAAAAAAGAAGAGAGGTTTTTCGATTTTTTTTTGTATTGGAGATGTTTTGTGCTTATATAGATACCTTTGATACCACTGAAATCCTAGTCTTTAATTCTAATAAATATATTAGGAAGGAATTGGTCACAAAAAAGCATATTATAGAAATTAAATCGTTTCATAAGGTATTGATTATAATTATTAACAAAATATTGGTGCATGTAATTACTAGAATCATATCATGAAGATTAGGATCAAATCATAATATATTATTTATATAATTGATTTTAAATATTACCAGGAATATTTTCTTCCAATTATTAAAATCGTACCATTTTTTAAAAAGCATTATTATAGGGAATATTTTCTTCCAATTATTAAAATCGTACCATTTTTTAAAAAGCATTATTATCGGGAATATTTGTTTTTAATAATTAAAGTAATATCTTCTAAAAAAATCAATGAGACACATCCATCACATAAGTATAAATTCAAGATATTTATTGTAATTATTATGAACAATATTGCTTCTAATATTATACCCTTCTCTACAAAACAAAGATTATAAAATAGTAAAATATCCTTTACTGACATGACATATCATGTGTAGAGTGTAAATAACAAATGAGGAGTGAAGATGAAAGTATGTACAAAACATTTGGGCTCATGAAAAGAGTGTGATAATTAAAGACAAATTAGATTATCCTGTGTTCTTCTTTTTTTCTTTTTTTTTCCATGGTAGAATTAAAGTTAAAAAACCTACCATCAATCAAAAACATATTATTTTATTTTATTTTTTGTTTATTTATTTATTTTTTTTAACAAAACAAATGCATTCACCCACGAAATTGGGTGGTGATAATTTTTTGTATATGGCTAATGAACTTGTAAACAGATTTGCTTTTAAATATGTAAATGAATTGAGTGAAGATCAAGATCTAAGGATGAATTGTATATATAATTTTTTACTTTTACTGGTTTTGCTTAATGCGTACTTAAAAAAGGGTGTGTCTTTTGTTAAAGACATTTAATATCATTACAGTCAAAATATCGTCTTTAAATGCCTTATTTAATCATTGTTAAAAGTGTTTCCCACAATAGTGTGAGATTAAATGAACCAGACATCATGTTTGTAATCTCATAAATTGGTTTTAAGAATTGACACATTTTTTCTCCACTATTTCATTTCTTAGAAGATGAACAATTTTTAAAATTTTTATCAATCACTTTGATAATTTCATAAGCTTTCTTATTTGATTCACTTTCAAACATAACATAAGTTGAATTCTATCTTGTAGTCACATCTAATCTCAAACGAATGCTCATATTTATGTCAACTTCATTATCATATTTTTTTTTTTAATTTGAAAGTTCTTATATCTGATGATTCAACATACTTAACACCATGTCTAACAGTATGAAGTTCGTCAACTACCTTTAAATCATCTTCAACTATATGTTTTACAAGATATTATTAGCATAAGCATTGTCCAAGGTAATTGATAAATTTTTCTAATGAGTACCATGTTGGTTTTGGAAATCAAATACAACACTTTCTAGTTTAACATTTGTGTATGGTGGTTTCACTCAACAAAAGTTAAGAATCTTACTTGTTAATTTCCATTTTTCATCAACAAAGTGTGCAATTTGACAAATACAACCCTTAAAAGTAATTTTCTTAACTTTATCAATCTCTTCTATTTATTCCTTTTCCATATTTAAAATAATAATGTTCCTACATTTCATGTCAAAATTAGGACTAATTTTTTTATCCGCTCTCTAATTCTTTCATGGTCAACAAAATTATAAAAAATACCGTGTTTAATTATGACTCTCACAAGTAACTTAAGATGAATCTTTTGATTGAATTTTTGTGTCCCAAATTTTCCTTCTAGATAAAGATTTAAATCCAAATCTAAGTTTGCAATACTTTTACATACATTGACATGCCAACTTAAATGTGAAGTCTCATAATTATTTTTAGTTATAAGGTTTCTGGCAACTTTGTAGTTATGGCCACAATATTTACGCATGGTCTTTTCAATGTCATACTTATCTTTCCTTGTTCTTGTGAAAAAATTCCAAACATTTTGGACTTCTTTTTCGTTTATGACAACACTTACATATGTACTTAGAGTATTAGATACAATATCACCAACCAAAATCAAAGGGTTACTCTTAGAATAGTCTATATTTAAAATCTATTGTAGAGTGTCAACATCCAATTTCGTCCAGAAAATATAATTAGGCTAAAAAAATCGAAAATAGGATGAAAATACAAATGGGTGAGATAAAAGATATAAGAAAAAAAAAGGAATAAAGAGATAAAAACAATAAAAACATACAAAAAAAATGTTAAAAAAGAAAACTAATAATAAGAAAGGAAGTTCAAAGGCATTGTCATAAGTGCATTGCATGCTTACAAGCCAAGGCTAAAACTATGCCTCATGGCTTATACACCCCTCTCCCAATTGCTTCATCCCGATGGAAAAACATTAGCATGAATTTTATCTTTGGTCTACCTAAAACTCAAAGGGGATTTGACTTTATCTTTGTGGTTGTGGATAAGTTTAGCAAGATGGTTCATTTCATACCATGCCACAAGGTAGATGATGCAAGTTACATAGCAAAACTCTTATTTAGAGATGTGGTGAAACTCCATGGTTTGCCTACGACCACACTACACACCCACACCTCACATAATACGCTCACACACACTCTCTTCTCTCACCCACATTCACTCACAGCAACGCACACACTCTAAGCCCCATGCATACATTAAACCTCACGTAACTCATACGTATCTCACGAGACACTCACACGCATGCACTCACTCACACTCCCTTCACACACTTCTCACACTAACTCTACGTTAACCCCTCACACGCATCTCACGTACGCTCAACTAAATTAACTCTATGTTAACTCTCCGCTAACCCACAATCACTAACACGCACTCAACAAAACTAACTTTGCACTAATTGACCCCTAACCCATTCATTTAAATAACTAAAGAACTTAATCAAAACAACTAATTCCCGTTAATGGTTCAAGAAACCTATAACAGACTTAATGACGTTAAGGTGACGTTTCAAGTGCTAGGAGGAACAATATAAAAGGGGATAACTAAAAGAGAAAAGGGGATCGAGGGTTTTGGAGCATTCTTGGAGTTTTGGTGGTCTCTTTGGGAAAAGACGTGAAAAAGGTAAGGAGAGTGAAGCAGAGAAGCAGAAGAAGAAGAGTAAAGAGGAAAGGAGAAGTAACCGAGAATCACAACGACAAAGGTTTTATCCTTACCTAGTTTTCTAATTTTGTTTCGCCATAGGATGAATGTTTGTTTCATTTGTTTTCATTTCTACTATTGAGATGAATGTTGCAACTGTTTTGTTTTCGATTTCATTGATGTTGTGTCGTGATTGTTACTTGCTTTGCTTTGATTCATCCTTTTCTCCTCGCTAGCATGATCTGTAATAGTTGATAAAAAAATTTAATCAAGAAAAAACTTGATAAATTTTTTTGGAATTGTCAGATATTCAACTTGCATATAGTCTTACCAAAGTTCCAACAAACCAACTTTGTTAATCATCAATGTATGACATTCGTTTACTAACTCGAGGAAGAGTGTTGAAATGAACATATTTAATTAGGATAATGATATTTCAACAAAAGTATTTGACAAGCTTTTTACAAAGGTGACGTGACAGCGATTTTTTTAAATTTTTATTACGAAAAGGTTAGTTCACACGTGCGGCGGAAAGAGAAAAGAAACTGAAATTAAATGTAAGTTAGAGAGAGAAAGTGAAGAAGAGAGAAAGGGGGAAAGTGAGGCCAGGGGGTTGCGAAGTGAGAAATCAAGAGAGAGAGGGAGGAAGTAAGGTCGCCGGAGTTTCTAGTTCAGTGAAAGCGAGATTCCGGCAAACATTTCGCCGTCGTTAGTGGAGAATAGTTATCAGTGAAAGCGAAGACTCTCCCTATCATCCAAAAGACGAAGCTTTTGGAGTTGGTAGTGTTTTGCGAACTCTGGGTCCACCTTTCTTGGTCGGCGGCAACCATTTGTTTAGTATTGTCCCTATTGTTCGTCGTATCAAAACTTCAAGTGGTTTATTCACTAAAACTATATTAAACATCGTTTTGGGGAGTACCGCAAACGTATATGAGGAGCTACAATACACTGTATGTTTAAAATGTTTCAGCTTTCACTAAACTCAATCAAGTGTATCATTTTGGAACATTGAACATTCATTTAGTCTCTCAAAATGTAATTTCTATCATCAAATGGACATTCAAAGGAGCAC
>Ga0099822_1012245_pt1 | contig 10294 bp, 8 predicted proteins | sample CowpeawhiteBW_FD_76839 | JGI IMG/M metagenome (GOLD analysis project Ga0099822, IMG submission 76839) | Root nodule microbial communities of legume samples collected from California USA - Cow pea white BW | ecosystem: Host-associated > Plants > Roots > Nodule | place: USA: California | collected... | reverse complement strand
TTTAGATCTTGGCCTTCTTTAATGGACATGAGAGAGCAAGATAAGGTAATAGAGATGCCTAGCACTTTGGGTTATAACCTCCCCAATAGAAATTCATCTTCCTCCAAGTTATCATCACCAATACGGGAAAGAAGTGACCAACCTCCTCAATCTCACACAAAGAAATGATGAAGACTTTTGTCCTTTGGAGAAATATTTCATTGATATGATGATTTGCATAAATAGTTTTGTTCATAATGTTTGGAGAAAAGCATTGGATTATGACAAATGGCATAAGAGAAGCATCATTTGAAAGAAGTTATTCCAAGGTAAAATAAAGAAGATAAATAACCTTGATTCTTGTAGGCCTAAAGGGGAGAATGATTATCGTAAAACACAATGCTCTTTTCCTTATAAAAGTTTAACTAATTGATTCTGAATGGCCCAAAATAAAAAAGATAGTGATGTTGATGCATGATCTTGCATCATTATAACACGATAATAAAAAAGTTGATAATGTTAATAAATTAAAGGAATAAAACAGTGTGTTGGAAGCCATTTAAGATTTTCTCTCCCATTACTGGCTAAAGATGATAATTGTCCTAGTTTGCAAACTCCAATTATTTTCTTGGTTTGAAACTTTTGGTACATTTATTATTATTTTGGCACATTACACAATCTCTCCGATATATGGGTGATTAGGGTAAAGCTCGATTACCCTTGGGTGATTAGTTTGCAAACTCCATTGATTTTGCCACCATAATTCTTGTAATGCCAACAACAGTAGTCCCACTGGATCCTGAAGTTTCATATTCTGCACTTTCAGAGGCTGTAGTCGGAAGAGGAAGAAAAATCATAAGTAGTATCATTGCCATTAAGCTAGTACATATAAAATTCTAGGAATATGCAGAGTTGATTACATGTAAACTCTGAAAAGGTTGATAAATAGCAGGCATTTTTTTTACAAGGGATGCAAGATTAAGAGAAGAATGTGTCAATAAAAATAAGGGGTATAGTACTAACATTCCCCCATTACTAAGAATATGTGTTATGTGAATTGTTTGAAAGGTATGTGTTGTATGAATACAAAAATTTAACCGTACCATCTTGAGTTGAAAACGCCATAGAATTTTTTGTTGGCAATTTAGGTTTCTCTCCTTCCATCTTCTTAAAGAATTTAACATATATGCAGATTACTAATAATAGAAGACTGCATATTCCTGCTATGGATATTCCAGCAACATCACCCTTAGCTAGACCTGCTTATATACAAAAGCGAATTTAAGTTTTGAGACACTGACTTTTTCTTTGTGTTCTCTATTTATGTGAACATTAAGCTGAAAATAATCTTCTTATAACCAACTCCTCATAAAGTTTGAGAGCCAAACCTGTGTTTCTGCAAGATGGAAAAGAAAATTAAAGTTAAAAAGATAGAATCAAACATGCAGCAATATTCAACTGTATGTGCATAATTCAGCATGAAAGGTGAGACAACCTAAGTTACCCACCTAGGGTGCAAGGGAACATACTCTCCAAATTGATCTGGCAAGTTTAAACAAAATTAAAACGTCAAGCAAATGCATAAAAGGTTATCCAAAATGCTTTGAACAAGAACAAAGTGATTATTTTTACCCCCAACATGCTGATAATACCAAAAGAAAGATAATTTGATCAGAGTTGTTGAATTTTTGTCTTGTAATTTACATCAGAAGGTTAACAATAAAAGTTTACCAAAATAAAACTCCAAAACATTGGAAAACATCAGTATAAGTATACAATTGTATCTAAATGTTTTCAATGTCAAAATACATTACTAACATGATGTAAGAGAAGAGCATACCTCTTCTTGGAATGAAAACAATTCCACTCTCTTTGCTGAAATTGACTCCAGGATTATAATTCTGCAGCAATTATGCATCAAGATGAGCCTCGTTAATGTAGCATGATGAACCTTGCACAAAACTTTTATCTCTGGCATAAATTCTTTAGTTTTTGTAGCTGTAATTCTTTTAATAGCAACTTCCTAGAAGATTTAAAATACAGGCCAAACTTATATTTCAGCACTTACAGGGCTACTAGATTGATATCACTGTCAATCTAGCTTCAACAATGCTATATTTTGAAAACTATAGCAAAAAGTTTTAAGTATAAAAATAAACAAAAACAGAATATTATCAAAATATTAAAGTATGAAATACTGATGTTGAGTCTTCTATGTAAAAAGGTCCACTCATTAGCAAACATGTTTTATATCTCAACAGCTTGTATGATTGTGTAATGAGCTAGGCATCATTAAGTTAACTTATTTAGGTTGCAGATTTACTATTCGTTCATTTGACATAAACCAAGAATAAAAAAAATTTAGAAAACATGGAATAAGGAACATACATATAAGGTGTATCCCCACCAAACTTCTTTTGATTAACAAATCCATAGAGAAACTTGATGTACCCTCCACCACACTCAATCTCCTTTTCAAATTTTACAGAATGTTGGAGGACCACTGTTTTGTTCTTGTTGGTGAATTCAGGTATTTTAGCAGAGATGGCAAAGTGTTTGCATCACTGGATGTTTGAATACCTACAATATTCCAGAAAATGGCAACAAGTTACAAGGCAAACCAAATTCTTGTTACTATACACATTAAGAAAGAAAACAATAGAAGTTCCTCAGAATGTAAAGTGTCTCAACTAATTGAAATTTTGTGGTAGTAAATTACTCTCCCTTGACTTGTACTCTACATTTTCTACCCAAAGCAAGTAGGCTTACCTCAAGAATATGCTAAAAAAATAACCGAAATTGTGACTACTATGTAGTGCATATTTTTCTCTTCTCACATTTTCCCCTTCACACTCACACATGCATCTTCATTGTTTTATTTTATATATTAAAACTGTAAGGAAATTTCTTAATTATAGTATATTTACATGTATATAACAATTTAACCATGTTCACTGCAAGAGATGTAAGATTTAGAAAACGTTTATAGATAAACTTACAAATCATTGAATAACAATCTATTTTCATTGACAACAAGATTTGAATCGGTATATACAAGGTTAACTAAAGTAGATTATGAGTTATGCAGTGAGTAATTTATGATTGATTCATACAATCAATCATAATTCATACAAGGTTGATAGCTGAAGAAGCTGGAGTTAAAGCTTTTCGTATCACTACGAACTTACAAATCAGCAAAACCAGTGAAGCACTCGCTCCCGTGAAGCACCAGCCCTCCTCGCCTGTGGTCACACCTTCCTTGCTCAGACGAAGTCGTCGCCGGCAACACCGGCCACTATGGGAAGCCCTTCCGACTCAGACGAAGTCGCCACACCCTCTACTCTCCTCTTCGATTTTCTTCCTCTGTGCGAAATCCAAGGATGGCTCTCTAGAAACATAAACTCTCAAATGTGAAAAATATAAAAGATGGGAGGTTAAAAGACCAAAAATGAGGGATGATGCAAAGAAGAAGAGAAGAAAATGCACTCTCTTAGGTCACGCAAACACGAGAACAGAATGTACTGAACTTCTGAAAAGTACGAGAAAAGAGGAATTATGAAAAGTTATAAAGAAATGAAATTTCCGGGGATTCATTTAAAAAACTTCTGACACTTAGAAGGGGTTTAAAAAACCTCTACTATGCATATAAATTGCTTGGGGTTATACTAACCTCTCCTAAAAAATCAAATTCAAAATTTTTGTAGTGACAGTGTTTATTCCTCTCAGTAAAATAATTCGGACACTAGAAAATAAAATCATTTTAATTTCAATAACTAACCTAATAAACTTTCATAAATCTCGTTATAAGTAACTTTAACTTACTTGAGAACATATTCAGATTCAATGCTACATTCGTTACGCACCTTTTAGTTTATCTTGCTAAATGCACCTTTCAAACTGTACCTACACCTTTCCTATTCTACTGTACATGGACATTGAACCCACACTCCACACTTCAAGACCAACAACCATACCAAATGAATTACCAAATTATATCCTATTTCTACATTATATGCATGATAATATCTACCACACAATTAAAATATCAAAAAACGTAACAAATGCCCAAGGTGGGATGATAACATCTACTTTTCTATGTTTTTCTTTTCTAAAAATATCATTTTAGTTTAAAAATACGTGTTTGTCTTTAATTAACTAATTTTTGTTTAGAAAAATAGAGTTTTCATAAAAATGTGATAAAAAAAGGTTCTTTTAGTAAACTTTTGTTGAAGTTAGTTTTATTCTTTTTAAAATTTTATAATAAATCAGTTTGCCAGTAAGCTCTTCCTTTTAGTTGAATTGCGTTTTTTGGCTATTGACTCCAATTATTTTTTATTACAGATGAGTCCTTGGTTGGTCAATGGAAAGCTTTGACACCATTTTCCCCAATGCATGTTTCATTAAAAGAAGGTTGATCCATTTTTATGCGGACCACAGGAATCATGAACGAGGAGTGCTCCATCTCGAAGGGAAGCCTGATGTGCGAGATTCTTATCCGAGGGAGACTGATATTGATTCGTGATGGATAGAGAAGATCTGAAGATCGAGATGACGAGATTGAGACGTGGCATGATGGACGAATGAAGGAGAGGATCAAACCAAATCAAGGGCGCAACAAATGGGGTTACATGTTTGCGATTCTAGATTTAGGAAGAGAAGGAAAATGTTAGGTCATTTTTGCATTTCTGAGTTTTTCTTTAGCGTTTTTTAAGGGTGAGAGTTAGTTTTTTTAAAGGGGATTCAAGGATTCAAGTGATGTTTTGAGAGATAGGGAGAGAGAGAGAGTCATTTTATAAGGAGGTTTTTCACATTCCGACAAGCACAAAGCAACCGACAGGATTGAGTCTCCTCTAGTATGTTAAGTAGCTTCACTTGATTCAACAACGAGAACAAAGTGGTCGGGGCTATGTTGAGTGAGATTCTTTACATGGTTTTAATTTGTAGAACTCTCTTGGTCTCGTGAATTTTTTTTTTTTTGATTTTGAGTGAAATACAATGATTAAGTTCCAAATCCATTTGTAAGTTTATGAATTTTTCTTGTTTAAGTTTTGATTGCATTTTATGTTTCAAGCCTTTACGTACTTTAAAGTCCATTTATTGTTTCCTAATTTCTAATTTAGTTATATTTTCGTAATGTTGTTTTTGATGTTTGTGGTCTACTAGTGTGTCTTGTGATCATGTTTTAAGCATGACTCATATTTTGCACACAATTTTTTTCCTTTTGGAACCCATTTAACCCCAAAGTGGGAACAACTTCACTAGATGTCTTCTCTATTGACAAAAAGAGGAAAATGAACATCTTGCTTCAATAAGGAATTTTGATAATGATGATGATGACTTATGAAGAAGTATGGAAGACTTAATGATGATGCATAGAAAAATGTTGAAGACTCAAAGAATGTTTGGATTCAATAGATACATTGAAGACTTAAGAGTTTAGTTGTTAAAGTATTGTAGGTCAGGAGTCAAAAGGCATAACCCAAGCAGCAAAATATTGAGAGAGTTTCAATTTTTGCAAAACTCACTGGAATAAATGATTATCTTTGAAGATAATCGATTATCTCAGTCGATATGATTTTTTAAAATGTTATTTTCCCCAAAAATAATAAGACAAAAATACTAAAAAGAAACAAAAATATTTTTTTAATTTTTTGGGCCCGACAAGGATTGACCTTGGTCCTACGTATTCTCGTTAAAAATGCGAAATTAGGGTTACGTAGTTCTTTAGGAGAAACGATTTGGAAAACAATTGAGAAAATGATTTGATTTTTTGGAGGTGAACCTGACAAGGACTGGCCTTGCTCCTACGTATCTCACAGGGGAGAATCAAGGATCACGTAGTTCTTAAAAAGATACTTGTTGGAAAATGTTGATATTTTGTATTTTTGAGATTTTTGTATTTTTTTGTGTTTTTTAGATTATTTGAAAATGTGTGTCACACGACGCGAACGATTAGACAAACACTAGAAGAGAAAGAAAATTATTTTTAATATTTTTGAAACATGAGTGTCACGCGGTGCGAGCAACCGGACAGACACAACAAAGTGAAAGAGAATACTTTTCATTTTTTAGATTTTTTCTATTTTTTTTTTGTAATTTTTAATAATTTTCAAATATTTGGTTTCCTAGGAATAAAAATAAAAATAAAAATAAAAAAACGAAAACAAATAAATAATAATAAAAAAAAAAAACAATTTAATTAAGAAGGATGAAAGTGGAAAACAAAAATGAGGTACATGAGTGATTATTGGGGTGCACAAAGTAAATACGACAAGAAGCCCAAAAACAATAGACAAAGATATGGGGTGCATGAATATCACATGTGGAAGGTGTATTAAGTAACAGGTAGGGTGCGTGCAGTAAATAAAGGGGTGTGCAGGGATTAAAAATGGGGTGTACACGAAGAAAAGAAAGAAGGAGCATATGGGGGGTGGATGAGGTAAAAAAAGGGGTACGTGTGGTAACGGAGGGTTCAAGGCCTGCAGCCCCTTTTTTTTTTCAGAAAACCCTAACAAAGCTAAGGCTTCTTCCCTCACATGGCAGCCTCTTCTTCTCAACACCACCACAACTGCAACCCCTGTCACCATTCGCCTCTGTCTCTGCTTCACCACACCACCACGACACCGGGCCGCTAGCTCGCCGACGACACCCATCGACGCCAGAGACGTCAACACCCTCCTCGGCCGCTCGACGACTTCATTCTCGCGGCTCTGACGACCAACCAACGTTGCTGCCACCACCTCCGTTCCACACCGGAGCCGTCGCCGTTCATCTCCGGACGACCGGTGTTGTCGCAAATGCAACGCTCGTGATCGAGACCTTCTCTCTCGTCACTGTTGCACGAAAACCATTGGAACCTGTGGCCAAGATACCTTTTCTTCCTCCCGCGTGAAAGGTGCGAATGTTTGGTGTGCTGTGAAAACGTTGGAGTAGTGGCTAACAATGGAGGATGGTGTAGGTAGAAGGGTGGATTGAAGGTGATACTTGTTGGTGACCGTGTAAGATTGGTTGGTTCGTGGTAGGTGGGGTGGAGAAAACCGAGAACGAAAATGGTAGTTACGTGTGGGCAGTTATGGTGGAGAGGAGGATCAAGCCCAGAGTGGTGGCCCATCAAGATGCAGAGGTGGTCCAATTGTTTGGGGGGCAAATGGAATATGATGAAATAATGTTGATTTTGAGGAACAAAATTTGGTATGTGTTTTTGCTTGCGTATGTGAGTATTGTATGATGATCATGGAAACTGGTTTGGTGTTATTGTCAATGAAGATTGTTTTGTAAAATATAACTGTTCGTGAAGTGTGTTTGGGTTCTGGTTTGACAATTTCTTGCAGATGGAAGGTGATGAGGGAAAGAACGAAGACTACCAAAATAAGAACGTGTGATACATTTCAAATACATTTTGAATCACGGTCCGACCGACAAAAATGCAGCAAACACAAACTCATTTTTGTTCATGGCATTCAGGGATTAGAACGAAACATATCTACCCTAGCACACCTACATCATGCTCACTCAAGTATTGAAGGCTCAATGCTTACCTCTCAGAAGCTCTTTTGATGGGTGATCTTGGGTTTGCTCGTTCCAGTCTGTTGTCCCCTTGCCCGAGTTGTTTCCACCTTTTTTTCTCTTCACCTTCGCGAGTTCGCTGCTTTTGCCAACTCTCTTATGTTATCTCCTTATGCTCTCCCCCTCTTTTTTTCCCCTCGTTATGGTGTGTTATCAGCTGCATTTTTGAAACGGTGAAATCCTCTCGTGCCAGTAAGTTGCGTCTCCTCTTCAACGGCTCTCTGCCCCCTATTGTCATGCTAGTTTCCCTTTTATGCCCCTTCTGTTTGAATTTTTTTCTTGATGATGGAAAGGTACGACGCAAGTTATCTTCTAGCCACCCTACCACTGTTGCTAAGGTCTGCAGCTACGACTGTCACGGCTGCAGCAGTGATACAGCCACCCCAACATTTCCTCCTTTTTTCCAAGACCCTCAAAATAGAGAGAAACAACGAACAAGGAAAGAACCACCGGCCAAATCAATTGGCTCTCATTTCATTTTTTTTTAATTTTCTTATATACATTTTTATATGTTTTTCTTTTTTTTAAGAGAAAAAAATAAGATGACACAATTAAAAAAAATGAAAATAATAATAATAAAAAAAAAGATAAAATACAAAAGGATAAGATAAAATAAAGTAAAAATAAAATAAAAATAAAACAAGATAAATAAATAAATAAAAATAAAATAAAATAAAGCAAGAAAATATTAAAGAAAAAAAGATAAAAAGTAAAAAAGAAATATATGTTTATACTCACTTAAATATTCACTTTTTTTTTTTCTATTTTTCTCTTCTCTTAATTATTATGAAAGTCAAAAAAATATTTCTTACCCGGACGAAATTGGGTGTTGACATGAAGCCATCCATATTTTCCATGATTCAAAGGAGGTGTTCATTCCTTGTGGATTTCAAGGAAGGTGTTTCTTCATCTCTTTTGTGATTCAAGAGAGTCTTCATCCTTTGTGGGACTCAAAGAAGGTGTTCATCCCTTGTGGATTTCAAAAGAGGTGTTGTGGCTTCAAGAGATGTGTTTTCTATCTTAAAATATTCTTATTCATATTTGTAATATGTTTATTTTTAGTGGTTGAGTTAATCCCTCTTTTGAGAGATTAACAATTGCACGTAGGTTCTTTTTATCTAAACCAGTATAAAATACCTTATGTAATTTTCTCTTCCATACTCTATTTTATTGTGATTATTAAAATACAAGAAATAATTTTAATTGAACTTTGATATTAGAAAGGAAAAGATTTAAAAGTACAATTTTTATTATGAGCCCAATTCACCCTCCCTCTTAGTTTTTGTCCACTTGCTAATCATTTCGCTGCGCGGTTCTAACAATTGGTATTAGAGCTTGCTTTGATAGTAATACAATTTTTTTGAAAATGGTTGGACAAAACTAAACTTTTGTTGGGGGTGCTTCCGTCAACAGACATCCACTTTTTTCTAGTGAAAACTATCTCTTTTGAAAAATAAGAATGCAAATTATTCTAGAATCTGTTGATCATGGTATTTGGGATGGTGTTTTAAATGGTCCTTTTATTCATACGATAACTATTAATGATGTTTAGGAAAATAAACCCTTTGCTTAGTGGACTACATATGAAAGCAAAAGAGCCTAATATGATGTGAAGGAAAGAAACATAATTTCATATACTTTAACCTTTGATGAGTTTTATAGGATATTTGTCTGCACCAGTGCGCGTGAAATGTGGGAGATTATACAAGTAACTCTGATAAACCTATAGTTGTGTAAAGATTTAGTCAAACTTGATTTCCTCACTAACTAATGTAGTGTAGTGATTAACCGAGGATCAATCCTAGGATAGGCAATTGAACTTTAAATGATTCTTGAACAAGCTTTATGAATTGGAGGAAATCTACTAAAATATACTAAAACAAATGCTAAAACTAACTGAAATTGGTATAAGAGTGAATGTATTCAAGGTGTTTGGTGAAATGACTAAGGAAACTAACATGCATGTAAGGTGTTTGTCAAAATGCCAAGATGAACTAGGCATGTGAACTATACAATGTGAATATCCTACACACAATCCAAACATGTGACATGATCCTAATGCGTGGATTAAATTGAATGAAGCTACTGAAACTAAGATTAAAGAATGATATGCATGAATTTAGAACCTAAATGAAGGAGTATGAATATGTGCGAATGCAAAAGGCATGACAATGTCGTGAATCACTATAGAACAAAGCAAACTAAGATGTAATGATCTGAAATGGTTTGAAATGATATCTATTGAACATAGAAATAGAAATTACACAAAATGATTAAGTAGAACGTAGAATCCCAATTTACGAACCCTAGCTAGCAAAATTAACAAACACATGCGCGAACGTGAAATTGAATGATGGCTTCTTCTTGTCTCTATTGAAGCTTGCATGAAGAATGGAGACTCCATGGATGGTGTTGGATGCGGAAGCATGAAGGAAAGAAGCTTAAGGTGTTTGGTTTGGTGTAGGTGAAAGGATTCATAAGAGAGGTGAGGCCAACTCCTAAGGAAGAAAACTAGAGTAAACTAGAGAAGAGTTTACTTTAAGGTGAGCTCAAAAGAGATTTGTGCACAAATTTGGACAGCAATTCATTACTCAATTTCAAGCTAAAAAATACATCTCCTAAGCCTTCTATTTATAGGCTAAAATGAGACCAAGGAGTCTCCAAAAAGTGGAGGGAAAAAGGAGTCTAGAAAGTTAAATTTTGGAGCCAAAAAGGAGCATGTGGGAGGTGTGACTTGCCACCTAAGCAA
>Ga0099822_1012241_pt1 | contig 10300 bp, 6 predicted proteins | sample CowpeawhiteBW_FD_76839 | JGI IMG/M metagenome (GOLD analysis project Ga0099822, IMG submission 76839) | Root nodule microbial communities of legume samples collected from California USA - Cow pea white BW | ecosystem: Host-associated > Plants > Roots > Nodule | place: USA: California | collected... | reverse complement strand
TTGTTAGAAAAATTTAGAGACATGAATTTGTCGGTCACCCTAAGCCATGATAAAATGCAATTAAACTCCATTCAGATCACTAACAATTTACAAAAGCAAATCCATGAGGCACAAGAAAGAGATGAGTTCATTAATAAGAAAAAGAAATTGATAGGTCAAAGGGGTGGGGAGAATTTTGACATAAATAAAACCGAAATTATATATATATATATATATATACACACGACGCATGGGCTCTTTTAATATATATATATATATATATATATATATATATATATATATATATATATATATATATATATATATATATATATATATATATACACACGACGTATTTCGTATTCTATATTTTTTAATTTAGTGGTATATTGTCCATGTCGGTGTCATTTTTGTGTTTGTATCGGTCTACGAGCTTCATAGAATTTAAAGCTCAGTCATATGATATCGATTAAAAATAAAAGTTGTGGAAACAAGATATTGAAGGAAAATATAAGTTTCATGTCAAAACATCTAGCAGTAAACAACAACGAAAGGAAACCCTTTCAAAAGCTTGGTCGTCGTTCTATCAAAGGACCTTTGTCCATGATTACTCTAGACCTTAATTGGGGAAAACAAGTTTTCAGAACAAAGATTTGTGAAGTTAGCGGTGGTTCAAATTTCCCCTCTCAGTCGGCGTCACCTGAAATAGAAGTAATAAACGTGTCACATGGAGCTAAAGCTTTCAAATAATTACAAACAAAACTTCATTAGAGTTAAACTTATTATACTCACCAAAATTTCTGGGTGTTTTGCACTTGAAACACTCTGTTCTGCTGGCATAGTTATGGACTCCACACCCAATTCTGATACACAAGAAAATAGAGGTCAACGAATTTCTTTTTTCGATTCTTTCATGTTTCTTTTTGTGTAATATATAAGAAAATATGTCATTTCATTTTGAACTATGACCACCATTTGTATTATTCTTTCTCAATTATTGTTATGGGCTTATGGTCCAAATACTCTCTTTTTTAATGTTTTACCTACTAAAGTTGCTGTTGTACATGAGTCACATGCAAGTCAAAGAATAAATCTTTATATCTCTGAGTGGAAGAAAAGAGCATTCAATTCATGAAATGTAGCTTTAATGTGTAAACTTGCATGTTTTAAACTGCACTCCTCACTTTCTTATAATTAGAACAAAAATGCAGGTTATCAGTGATGTGTCTTTTGAGTCAGATTCAAGAAACACAACACTGATGAGACATAAGTTTAATATACACATAAAGTATCAATATTACCTCTCATTCAAAACCTTAAACAATGAGGTTATAAAACTTTATCCTTATATAATACTCAACTTTATATTTTTTCTGAATTAGACTCGTACTTAGATAAATTTCATCGATATATTGAGTTATAAGAAAATTAGATGATGATGATGATAATGTGAACTAACCTACTGCAAATCCAGTCACCAGTTTTCCAACCAGGAGGAGAATCAGAAGCATATCCTCCACAGGGATCCATGTTTCCCCCAAATTTGAATGCACCACATCTGTAGCAGCTTGATCTGCTGGCATAGTTGTGAGCTCCACAGTTGATAGAAGTGCAATACCAGTCCCCTGCCAAGGTTTCAGTCCAGTTGTATCTGTAAGTTGCTGGGTCAGGACCTCCAAATTTAGGGTATCCACAACTTTGGCATGAATCTCTCTTCTTGAAATTTATGTGCTGACAAGCACCACACATCCAATCTCCTCCAGACCAGCTCATGTTTCCTGTTCAAATCTATCTATGTATTCTTAGTTTTAATGATGATTGTTTAAGTCAGAAAAAAGACACACCACAACTTCATGTGCATGCGTTCAACTATCACGTCCTAACAAGAAAACAAATTTTACTAATAATAGAACATATGTTACAGAGGGTGTATTTGACAATTTTGTTAGTAGTTTTTCTCCTATGTTTTATCATGCAATTGATAGCGTACTCTGTCATTGCAGCTCATAGTTGATGTTGGTGCTATATATGTAATGGGGTCTACAATTTAAAACCTTAGGTTGAGCCATGCAATTAAGTCTTATTTATATATATATATGGAAGAAATTTGTATATGATATGATTGATAAATTATTTGTGGTATGAATTGTAAATGCACATACGAAAAGTTTACCTTGTTGGAGAGTAAACGATTATAGAAATATGACAGAAGCAAAGGTTTGTTGTTTTCAAAGAAGCTGGTTGTGAAAGAGATGGTGAATTGAATGCTTTGGTGAAGGGCTATATATATTGGCCTAGGATAAGATATTGTGGGTAGGGACATCATTTATGAGTTATCTAGTAATCTAGATATCAAACAACTATCCTTGTTAAAGCTTAACCTTTTGCATAGAAAACTTTTTTAGATGTTATTCTGTTTTTATCATAAAATATGTTGTTTCTTTTTTTCTTTCAATATTGAAATTTTAATTTTATTGTATTATTTTTGTAGTCTATTATCATGTTAGGTCTATTGAGAGGGAAAATTTTTACTGAATTTCAATGAGACATGATTCCAATCATATAAGGGATTGACACAACTTTAATCGAAAATCTTAAGACAATAAGTTTATGTTCTTCATTTTATATAATATTTTACTTTTTAATTTATACTCAGTATAAGACTTAAACTCACAATTTAATTCCAACACCAAAAGATAATATGAGTATCCTTTAAGAGAAATGTTAATTTTACTAAGAATATATTATATTGAGCATGCATATATAAATTTTTTTCATCACTCTATTGCTTCCTGTGGATTAAATTTGCATCATAGAGAGAAGGGAAGCGGACTTATGATTGTAGGTCAACTATAATAAAATTTTTAATAAACCCTAAATATCTTTTATTAGAAATAACATTAATGTAGTCAGATAAAAATGCTATAGTAGTTAAAATTTTCTCTTCAAATATTAAATAAAATGGAAAGTCAGAATTAATTAAATTGATTAACTACATCAAGAAACTGTAATAATGCATAGATGTCCACACTTTCCTCTATATATATATTTTTTTCCCTACAATACCCTTCTTTACATTATTCCAATGCATTATTGCAGAACATATCCATGGCACTGAGGCTTTATGAGGGGAAGCTGTTATGTGAGAGACTGCAACCGAATCCAATTGCCTTCACCAAAATATTATTATTAACGAACCGATACACCAAAATTCATTCTAGTCAATCGGAATATTTAACAAATACTTCATTTTAAAATTTAGAATTTCATCTTAATTTTGTTATTAAGAGAAATATAGAAAAATTAAAAAAATAAATAAATAAACATAATTTTTTTAACTTTGACTTTTTAATAATATGTTTCTGTTTGGTACGATATTGAGAAGATCAATATAAATTATTAGTAAAATCATTATGCAACTAATCTGAGATAAAAGCAATTAAGAAGTCATTGAACCTCAGTTAGGTTCCATAAAGATAAAAGTCAACTATTAATAGTATAAATAAGTTATTAAGGTAAAATAAAGTGGTATTTATTATAATTGAAATATATTTTGTAGGAAGACTATTTTGGACGTTTCACGTTGATTATAGATAAGATAAATTGTATAATATATAATTGGAGTTTAAATCTCATCTTACATAATTAAATTTAAATTCTATTTCTAACCGACTAAGAGTATGAAAAATAAAAACTAAAGATACTTGGTTTCGAAGAAACTATTCATAATGAAAAAAATTTCATGGTAATACTAAACATATTTACCTTATTCATTTGATGTGAAACTAATGAAACATTGATCGATTTTAAGTAATAGTAGGATGAAAAAATGTTATAAAAAATGTGTTAGTTTCAAATAAACCTTCACTGGGTAGGCTTATGCATCGCACAGTGTGAAAAAATGATGGAGAATTGATTCATGTTTCATGCACATCCATTATGAATTACTTTATGCCAATAATAGAAATGCCATTCGAAGATTCACATGCAACAACTATGATGAATCCTAATGTGTGTTGAAAATTATAGGCCTCAGGACATGATTCTCAATGTGGTGGTTCCTCACGCACTGCCACATCGTCACATGCCACCATTCAAAGAATACAACCATGCCTTACTTGTTAGTTCTTTCCCTTTTTCTTTTTTTTTTTAATTTGTAAAGTGAGATTGGTATTAATATGTTTTAGAATAAGGATCGCGGCGACCAGACGCCGTTCTCAATGGACAGAATTTATTTTTCATACTAAATATTAAAAAAATGTATAAACTCTTAACTTGTTAAGATCTTTTTTAGAGAATAATTAAGAAGATTCACTACTTCTTCTAGTAACAAATGAACTACCTATAAAAGACTAAATATCATCTTTCACATAAAATTTGAAGATTAGTGTTTGTGAGCTTTTTTTTTTTTCCTTTTTTACTTAACTTTCTCTTTTTTCTATCTAATTGAGACTTTTGACTCGTAATTTGGTTTTTAACTAACTTTTTTTTCACACTATTTTCAAAATGATAAAATAATATTTTAAATTTGTATCTTTTTATTCTATACCCTTTTCAAGATGAAAGCAAAATATTTTATATTTGTATATTTTTTATCTTAAATCTTAAGAGATAGATTTTAAGTTTAACTAAACTCTAAGATTACGTTTATACCCATTTATATATTGTAAATAAGTTTTATTTTTTGTTGATGTGAGATTATTAAGACGCTCCTTAAACCAAAACATATACATTAATGTTTAGTCATTTAGCTGTATTAGATACTTATTGTTTTAAGAGTTTTGATGATAACAAATATAAATATCTAATACACATATATCTTAATAATTATACTACTTACGTTACTTGAAGTTGAGTTAGGCTAAAGTCAAGCTTTGCCGAATCTGATTTATGGTGTGTTTAGTTGAGTCAAATCCACATCAAGTTGAGTCATGTTGGACCATATCAGGTCAGTCAAGTTGAATCATGGTAGGTCAAGTCAAGTCAAGTCTATGTTAGATTCTATTGGGTTGGGTCCATGTTAAGTTTGGTAAATCAAGTTCATGTCAGGTCTAATCGAGTTAGATCCATGTTGGGTCGAGTTGACTTGGGCTCGCTTCAAACTAAGTCGAGATGGGCTCAAGTTTAAGCAAGTCAAATTAGACTCACCTTGGGTTGAGTCAAATGAGGTTGATGTTATAGAAAGTAAAGTCAAGCAAATTTTGAGCTGAATTAAGTCAGAGGTTTGTGTCAAGTTGGGTTGAATCGGGTCCATGTTAGGTCAAATCGAGTGAGACTCACATTAAAATATTTGATTCGATCCCACATTAAGTCAACTTGTATCAAATTTAGGTTAGATCGAATTGTGTCAAATTTACCTAGAGTGAGGCTTACAACAAATTGAGTAAAATCAAACCTCCTTCAGACTAAGTTTAAACCAAGCTAGATCAAGTTGAGGCAAGGTTACCATGATCAAACTTATACAAACAATACAAAAATTATACTTTTGCCAAGTTAAGCCAGACAGAACATAAGTAGAATTGAATCAACCTAGTTGGACAAATTAAGTTGTATCTTCAACTTCTAATTAAATTGGAAATAATAAAATACTATTTATATCTAATATAAAATATACATAAATCATTTTAAATATTTTAAAAACATACGCACTTTAAAAAATATTAAAAAAAAAACTCATTTATTTTATGTTGAGGGTTTGAGAATTAAAGTTTTCCCAACCTTTCGTTCATTGTTTTAATAATAATAATAATAAAAAAAAAACTAAAAGTATATTAAAATACGCAGCCACATTAGTTAAATTGACATCTCTATGTCAAATTCATAGTGGCATCAAATATCAATATTTTCTTGCTTACGTTTGCCTAGCTAGGTTCGATAAGGAAGAATCCTAATCATCAATCTTCAAGAGACAGGAATGAATATTCCATCAACAATAATTAAATAACTCGCTTCTTCATTTTATATTTTTTCAGAAAAAAACCATAATACTATATGTTTTCCACCAAACAATCTCACTCTTTATGTTTATAACCTTTCTAAATATATAATACATATAGATTTTTAAGGAAGCATATATCTTAACTAATGCTTCAACTTAACTTTTTAAAATATAGTTTGATTTATATTTATATTTTAGTAATTGTTGTTATTTAATATAAAGATGTATACCAACCTTAGCTATAGATGTAACCACGAGTTAGGAGTTCAATATTTTGCCATAACAATAATAAGTTTTACACATTTTTGCATATTATGTTATTAATTATTTATTTGTTTTGTTAGAAGTTCCTCTAGAGAAAAAGAATCATTTATAATATAAATAATTACAAACTTTATATTATAAGTTAGTTTTACTACATTAAATTAAATTATAATTTAATTCTTAATATAATATCAAATTAAAATTATATTTATAATATATACATAATTTTATCATATTACAAATCGAAATGTATAAAGTTAAATTAGACTTATAATTCGCTTTATCTTCAAATACATAAAATTAGATTTAGAATTTATTTGTTTAACATATTCGAATAAAGTGTAACACTAAACTAATTGAAACGATATTATAAAATTAAAATATGGTTTATAATTATCTCATCAGATTCAACGATGATGTTGATTATTATCTTACATAATTATCTCGTAGAACTGTTTCACTATTTCCAAAGGGCATCACTTTCTAATTTAATTAATATTACTTTTGAGAATCAAGGTGCCACAACGCTAATTATGTATTTTCATTTTTCCAATTCATTTAATTGGGTCCTAAATTAATATATAACCTAATTAATAACATTTTATGTACGTAGATGGATACCACGCTTTAATAAGTATGTTAATTTTATTTAAATTAAGAATATTACGAGTTAGATATGCATATAATATAAAATGTCTCTGGTCTCTAAAATAACATTATAATGATTATAAATATTTGTAGAATTTAACTATGGAACTTAATTGTGGATATTTTTGCATATTTAAAGACTAAAATAAATATTTTATTTTTGACAAACAATTGACTTTATATTATAAGTGACAGAAAATAAATAATATTATGAAAGTGTGGTACATAAAGTCTTAGTGATGAAAATTAAATATGTTTATTTGGATAAATAAGTGCAATGTGATTTGATTTACATAAAATGGAAGAGAATTCATGGTTGAGGGTTGAAGGAGTTCTTTCTTGCAGTTGCTAAAACTGTCTTGTCAGCTACTATGAAATATGCCGCTGCCGTCGCTACAAAAAAGAAGAAGGAAATATTAGGATTGATGAGAATAATTTTCGGTTTGTAAAATATTGGGTTTCGTTGAATAAACAAAAGATTAGAAGATTTCACACAAATTAGCAATGAATATTTTATATATATAAAAATAGTATATTATTTTTAGTGTGAAATCTTAAAATGGTGATATGTGTACTTTTTTTTTTTCTTATATACTGCTTTTCAGATTTATCTTTATTTAATTTAAAGTTAAAGTCATATTTAAACTATGAACTATTAACTTAAAATAAATCACATTTAAAATTGTTTGAATTAAATATATATTTTTCTCCAAACTATTATAAAAAATCTAGATCATCTTTAGTGATAATCTTTAGAGAATCTTATTAAAGAATGACAAAAATCACACGGTGAATTATGTTTTTAGTTTTAGTTTCTGAAATTTGATATAAAATTAAAATTTATTATATTTGAAATTTCGATATATTTTAGTATTTAAATTTTAAAATTAGTAAATGTAGTTCTTTTACGTTAAATTTTGTTTGACTTATCAAATATACTTTTTATAAAACTATTAAAACATATGTCAAGTGTAAATAATTTAAAATATTCTGGTATGAAATGATTTTAACACGTTAACAAAATTTATCATTAAGATAAAAAATATTATATTTATTTATTTTTAAAATTTGACAATTAAAATATATACAAATTTCAAAAAAAAAATTATTTCACGTTAAATTTCAAGAACTAAAATCACCCTTAACCCAAAATCAAATTAAAAAATATTAGAGGATGTCTAGCGTTTATCGAAAATGCTTAGGCATTCTAAATGCAGAGTAAAACATATGTGAACATAAAAACTAAAAGAAATTATGCATTTTCTTATATTTCAGGCATTTTTTGAAATAGAAGATGGTGGTTATGATAAATGAAACCTGTGGAGATTATGAGAGCTTGAGCTGTGTGATTGAGATTGGCTCTTGCCCATGGCAGCATCCTCACACTAGCCACCTGCACAACACCAACCACAATTCTCATCAATTCTTACCCAAAATATTTTTTGATAAAAAAATATTTAAATTTATAACATAATTAATATTTAATTAAACCTATATTGTATGAGTCAATGGGTGAAAGAATGAATTTGGATTCTACTGAGTTTTTTTACTTTACTGTATTTTCAAAATATATTGACCACTATTGATTTTGATGTTTAAAATATATTCAAAAAAAAATTAAATAATAACATCAGTGTATTTTAAAAATACATAAAAAAATAACACAAAAAAAATTCGGTAAAAAATTTGAATTCGTGGAAGAATACATACAGTTGGAATGGCGGTGGCAACACATGCAACAACTGCTGCCTTTGCTCCGGCTAACACACTCTCTGTTCACATATATTCATAAAATGGTAAGTACATATTGTGAGCTAATTTTAAATTTTGTCATGGATTACTATTTTCAAGATAATTAATAAAATAATGCTTAGAATTACCTCACTTTAAAATTTAATTAAAATGTTATGTGAGTTTTCTTTCTTAACATTACTTATATTTAGAGACATTAACGAGTGGTTCAATAAGAGGTAAAATTATATAAAGAAACATAAATTTTACTAGAATAGACTTTAATTATGGTTCTGATAGTATTTTAGAAATGGACTTTAAGTCTAACTCAATCTCACAAAATCTACAAACCTTTTTTGTAAAGTGAAATTTATATCTACTTATATATTATAAAATTATCTTATCTTTAATCGACGTGTGACTTCTTATATGATTGTATACTACATATCAGTCTTAAAAATGATAGTCAGAAAAGATTGTTTAAAGAACATAGCTTTTGCTTAGTAAAAAGAAAAATAAAAGTACGTGAATATGCAATCACAGAATTTGCAGCATATGCAGAATTGTAAAGAAAAAGAAAAAAAAAAAAAAGACATGAAAGGTTTAGATGTACCATGAGAACATCGCTTGGCGAAGGCCAATTTTTGATCGATTGAAGCGAAGGTAGGCCTCACTAATGGATAATTTCCTTTGGCCATCTTGAAAGAAAAATTGTTAAAGAATGAAGGAATTGAAGTAAGTTTTTGTGAGAGGAAAGGTTAGAATTTTGGTTGGATACTTATAGGAATATTTGGTGCGAGGGGTTGGAGTTCATGGTTTCATAACAATCCAACGTCTTTAGACCATTGTTTTCACAACACTTCATTTTTATGACAGATACGTGCTAATTCATAATACACTTTAATCATTTACAAAATTCAACTTAAGAAATTAAGATTAAATTACTATTAATCTTACCTGTAGTTTCACATATTACACTTGCATTTTTATATAGCTATCATTCTTATGAGATATGTAAATATACTTGAGAATGCATTTGTGATGTAAAATAACAGTAAATTCGATTTACAATATACAAGTGAATGGAAATTTGATAAGTTAATTTGATAAGATTAAATTAAATTTATTTATTTTTAATAAAAAGCATAAATTTGGTATTAAAAGAATGGATAAGGACTTTTCGATGTCTAAATTTAGTTTTAATTGGTTGGATTAAGATAAAATTGAGTTAAGGTAATATAAGATAATTTTTTTAAATATTCGTTGGTATATGTATTTATTTAGTGTACAATAAATTTAATTATGATCGGGAGTAAGTTTTTTGTTGAAGATATAAATGCTTTATATACAAAGATAAAGTAGACAAGATTATTATACTACCTCCTCAAATAATAAGATTGATGTTACAACATTAAATAAAGTCTAATGGAAGTGTTAAGTAGAGATGGCAAATAAACCCGTCTTCGTGGGTATTATCCGAACCTGTCTCAATTTTGACGGGGAATTCCCACATTGACTGGGTATGAGTATGGGTATGGGTATGGAGAATCCCCGATTTTTTCAATTGGGTATGAGGATGGGGATATACATATCCCCGCCATAATACCCGTCCCCGTCATATTTCTATCCTCGTTTAAATTATTAAAATATTTACAATTAATTAAGTAACCATATATAAATATATATATATATATATATATATATATATATATATATATATATATATATATATATATATAT
>Ga0099822_1012233_pt1 | contig 10303 bp, 9 predicted proteins | sample CowpeawhiteBW_FD_76839 | JGI IMG/M metagenome (GOLD analysis project Ga0099822, IMG submission 76839) | Root nodule microbial communities of legume samples collected from California USA - Cow pea white BW | ecosystem: Host-associated > Plants > Roots > Nodule | place: USA: California | collected... | reverse complement strand
AAAATAAAATTTTAATTTTTTTTGTTAAAAAGAATTTTTAATATATATATATATATATATATATATATATATATATATATATATATATATAATTTGTTAATTTATTAACAATTATTGAATAAATTATAAAAGAGTCGGGGATTGATTTTCTGTGCTGAATTGTTTTTTCTAAATTTCTAAATTTTCCTTTTTTAACTCTGGAAACCACAAACAAATCTTTCTTACTGTTGATTTTAAAATTCTGAATTTGCAGTTGATTTTCTAAATGATTCTGGATTAACTAAATACATTTTAAATCATATAACTTTCTTAAATATGATCTCAATCAATAAATTAATTTTAATTTTGTCTAAAACACACTCCATTTGTTCAAGCTAAATTAAACATTTTAAATACATGCTTTCAAAACTATAAAATAAATCATTTATTTAAATTAAATTAAACTAAAACATATATTTAAATTATAGAAATGGTTTTCTTTTGTTGTTCACCGACTGTACGAGATTACACATGTTCACTATTATATCAGCCTCCAACCACAGTAAACATGTGAAATTTATCACCGTTTAGTTGTTTCATGCCTATCCCATCTTATCCCACTTTCCATCAAATTTTTAAAACACCCATTTGCATGTTCCACAAAATTATTTTTGCTTCTTTTTAATGTCTTCGGGTCAATTATTAGACAACTACCAATTATTTCCAAGGGAATCTTTTCAATTATAATCCATGTTCTTGTTTTATTCTCTCTATTCATCATACACATTCCCCTTCTTTTTCTAAGGTCAAGTTCATTCAAATAAACTACTGCTTCCTACACTATATATGTATATAATTTTAAAGCGTGCTAGCTTAATAGATGATAAGACTGCAAACAGAAATCATAAAAAACATTTTTTTTGAAGAAGGAAATTGTGTAGACAAATTTGAAAATGTTGGAATTGATAAAATATCATCTTTTAATGAGCTCAAGTTCGTTAACCTAACATCTTTAAGGTCGATCATAATATAGAGGTATCGTTAGTTTTTGAAGCTTGAATTTCTTATCACAATTTTGTTTTAAAAAAATCTTAAAAAAATCGAAGAAAAAAATGTGTATTTAAATTGTTTTTAATCTTCACTATTAGTTGATATAAAATTATTCGGGTATGAAAAATAAATCTTTATTGTTATGCTCAATTGTAACATTAAAAGTATTGTCCACTTTAAAGTTCGAAGTTTCTATAGCAATTTTATTATTAAAAGATATGTCACAAAGTTGAAAAGAAATATATATTTAAATTGTATTTGGTCTAAACTCTTAAATGATACAATATTATTTAGTGTACCGAAAAAGTTTTTACTTAAAGTTTTTGGTAAGGAAGTTTGTTTTATAATTTTCCACGTATGATTTGGTTTGATTCCTTTTTTTTATTTTTTATTTTTTAATAAATTCATATGATGACATGTGATGGCATAGTTCCTATTTAATATTTTTTTACGAAAGGAAACTTAGATTGTAACTATGTAAAATATTAATTTATAGAAATTAGTTCATATAAACTTTTGTAAAGATCATTTTCAACTCATTCCAATTAGTTTTTTTTTTATTTCTATAAAAAATATTATTCTAAATTCTTAACCAGTGTGAATTAAAACTCTTAAGTGTGAGAGAGTCTATCAATGAATAAAAATCTCATGAACACACAAATTTGCAATGGCAAGGGTTTGTGCCCTTACAACATCTACGAATAAAACACAAACACCATTGTTGGATGAAGATAAACCAGATCTGAATTTTGAACATGGAGATGTTCATATATTCTGAACTATTAGGAGCCAAATAGAACTAAAAAAAACTTTTAAATAATAATTAATTTTATTGACAAAAAATTGTTAATCAGTATACTAACTAATTTAAATATCAAATTATAAAATAAAAAATTATTTGCTATTAAAATAGTCACTAAATTAATTAAAACTAATTTAGAAATTAATTTTTTTAGTGGAAAAAGCTGTTAATTAGGTTTATAAAGAGGATTTTCATTGTGAAGAACAAACACCAATAAGACCTGAGTCCAATCAAATAAGACATTGACATCACTCTCAACCCATCCAAAATCTTAAGACAATAGATTTATGGGTTTTTATTCTTATATAGTGCTCTACTTTCTCATTTTTAGCCAGTTTGGGACTTAGACTTACACTTGGATTTGTAACACTCTTCCCCTCAAGTGTGAGTCCCTTCCACCACATTGGTACATTCTCCCTCGAAAACATTCTTAACCACGAGTACTTTTTTTTTTTTTTCTGTACTGCCGTTTTTCTTAACGAGACACGCTTACTTAGAACCCCTTGCGAGGAAGACTTTCGATACAAGGACCATACTACACTCGTCTGAGTCGGTTTTAACCATCGGCTCTGATATGACTTGTTATGTTTAGAGAGGAGGAGGTTTTTACCGAGGAGAACAAACATCAATGAGACCTGAGTTCAACCACATAATGTTTAATGACCAATCTTCTTTGATAACTAAAATCTTGATAGTTAAATTTTAGAAACCAAATTAAAGACCAAATATAATTTTTTATTTATAATAATAACTATTTTAGTAATTAATAATTTTTATTTTATAAATTAATTATTGTAATAACTAACATTTTCGGTCCCTGATATTATTAACTGTTAACGGAAAATTTTCTTGTATTTTAGTATATCATTATATATGCATGGTATGCTGTTACTCTCAACCAATTCACCAATTGTACAATTTATGATTATTTATGGAGTGTGCAATAAGTCAGTGAGATAAATAGAAGAATCACACACAAAAAAAATAGAAAAGATTCTTTGTCTGCATGTATTAGCTTCATGACAACCTACACTAAATGCCTCTGTCGGTTATATATATTCATATAAACACAATATTACAGTTATATAGGTGACTGGACCTTATATCCAAATATGAGGCTGGATATTATTCACTTAGATGATATATATTTTAAGTTTTTTAATTTTTTTTTTCATAGTACGTTTCTAATTTGAACATGCTAAAATTAATTATTATTTTTTTTTGGAACTTTGGGTACTTTTTTAGCTTAAAACATATTGAACCATATGAATGAAAATTGTGAAAAAGAAAAATCTTATAATAAATTATGGCTTATAAATACTGTTTTCTTTCCTTATAAGTTGAATGTCTTTTTTTTTTTAATGTTAGTCTCTATAAAATAATTCTTTGTTTTGGGTTCCTTTTAAAATTAAAATTACTATTAAAAAAATAATGTTATGAACTGAAAAAAAGTGGTTCAAAATTTTAGAGAATCGAAATCAAAGTAAAAATATTTTATATAAAACAAAACAAAATCAAAGTTCACATATTTTTAAAGAATTAGAAATACTCCTTTTAGTTCTATAGGAATAAAACCCAAAAGATATTTACAAGAATAAAAATCAAAACTATCTTACTTTTAATAAAACTACATTTACGTGACACTGCGAGAAACCTGGATATAGTCATATGAAATACTTGTGAATTCCTTTTCTCATGGCACTTATTTTCACCATGCTGTTTTCTTTCTCTCTCTCTATTATATATATAAATGAATCATTGAAGATATATATAAATTTATCTAAATTGTTTTAAATCTTCCATGTTAATTAATCAACCCATAATATTGCAATCATTCTAATTACCATACATCATTTCTCACAAGAACTAGTGAGCATCTGAAAACGACAACCACGAACTCTATATTTTAATTTTGATGAAAAACGAGTACTTATTGGTTAAAATTTAACCATGAATTAATAGCTTTTATATCATTAATCAGCATTCGTAAGTAACAACTAACATATTATAGTATTAAGAGAAGATATTCTCTCTATTATATGAATTATTATTTATTTTTTTGTTAGAAAAATCATTACATAATAATATTAAATACGTTATGCAGAATATAAATGCAAAGGGTGTTTAAAAAATAGGGTTAACATATAATAAAAAAACACAATTGTTGACAGTTGGAATGTTATTGCATGCATGTAAGCAACAAAAAAGAAATAGGAATCTTGCATGTGAATGATAGTTACAATTGGTGAGATGTGACTGGATTTGGCTCTTTTTGGATATCATCATGTGTAATTTTTCACGGGTTAAAAAACAATTATACTACTTTATCATCATTCACCATGCTTCACTCAACTTGCTACTTCATAACTTTTTTTCACAAAAACTCTATCATTAACGTAATTCAATGGATCCTTCTTAAATTTTAAACCTTGGCTTTGAACATAAATGTTTTCGAAAGGATACTTTGTGTGAAAATGATTGTAATTTAGTTTTTTCTTCGTTTTTATTATTTTTTCACTTTTATATTACTTTTATAACTTTCTTCAAAATCGTATGTGCAAGCATGGCATCAATTTTATGGCAATAGTTGTGATTGATGTTTAGGGATGATAACATGTTGGGTCGAGCTTGGATAACGTCTATTGTCATCTGATCCACAACAAAAATATTCACCTGTTACCTGTCAGATATTCGTTTAAAAAATATCCGCGATTTTTATTAGTGGATACCCGTATATGTTCAAAAAATATATATTTTATAAATTTTTAAAATAAAATCTAAATAAAATTACAAAAAAGTATAAAATATGATATAAATTAAATTTTAATTTTAATTAAATTTAACTTAACAAAACATAAATTAAATTTTTTTTTGAGTAACGAATACGGATAGTATGATACCCGCACACAATCCGTTTATAAATGAATATTAAAATATCTGTTATCTGTAACTCGTAAGAAATAAATACTTGTATATACTAACTATCTGTCACAAAATTTATTCGTGTATACCCGCATACACATGTAATTTTTGTCATCTAGTCATGACATGCAGGGTAAGAGGAGAGATTTCTTTTGCTCAACACGAGTTGGACTAATGTGGCAAACCCATGCTTTCTATTTTATGTTTTGAAATATGTTAATGATCTCTATATTTATAATTTTATATTTTATTTTATTGCAAAATGGTTGAAACACTACAACTGTTCTTAATATTCAATCAATTTTTTTATTGATGATAATTTAAAAAAACCATAAATCGTAAGAAATGGAGTAGAACTAATTTATTAAGTCTCAAAATACTTTGTTATAACGAACTCATTAAGTTATGCTTCGTAACTAAAGCAATAACAACAAGAATGATAATGACATGACAAGAACAACAATAATGAATAATAATTATAATTATAAAAATAATATGAAATGATAAATAAAGTCAATTCAAATAAAATAATAATAATAATAATAATATTATTATTATTATTATGTCAAAAAGAAATTTTGGAAATAAAATTACGACTAACCTCAAATATATGGATTAAAAAAATATGAGCTTTCTGAAAAACATAAACTCAAAGCTAAATGGATAAAAAAAAATGTGATTACAAATGTTTTTCTTATATTAGATTAGATGGGAATTTCGTATTTATAACTGCAAATGTAAGTTAAATGATATAACTCAAGGGTTATATAGACAATTCAAAAGTCAGTATTTATTTAAAATTATTAGAGGGGAAATATAAAAATGAATACACAATTATTATATAACAATTATTCATAAGGTATTTATTATTGTGTTAATAAATGAGAAAAACACTTTAAACGGAGTCATTCTAATATTAATGTAAAGGAAGTTTTAAATAAAGTTTATTAAGGCCATGTTAGTTTCTTAAAAAAGCTAAGACCATGCATGTAATCTAAAAGTAGAAAAAGTTGATAAAAGTACGTAACACTATCCAAGACTTTACGTATAGCAAACAAACTTGACTCGTTTTAAGGTAGAGTTGAACAATTTTAGTTTGTACAATTTCAGTATATGAAGTGAAACTTGGACACACAATTTAGATTTGTATATGTATAAATTGGCGTTATTAAAATTCATCCGTGTAGCCTACGTATAAAACAGTTCTTCATTTTTATAAATAACTTCTTCTTGCAAAATTCACAGCTCATACGAATTGGTTCATAAATGTAAGCATACATATATTATATTTTTTTTTTATATTTATTTAGATAAGATTAATTTATCCAATTCATCAAACAATAAACAGAAGGAATGAGAGATATTAAATTTTTGATTAAATTAAATTTGGTGACAAAACCCACAGAATTTGCAGGTAAAACCCATTTACATTATGAGTCAAATATGAAAAAATTCACACTCAAAATTTGATCAAATTAAACACAAACTCACAATATTAATTAATAATACAATGAGAAAATTCATAACGAGATATGCTAATATTTAAATGCTAGGAGGTGAAATTACCAATCTTCTAGATGTCTCTGAGATATATTAAAATCCAAACAAATTAAATTATATCACATTGGGTTAGTAGGTTTGAGGTTTCGTTTGGGAGTCCAAGTGTATTTCCTACTAGGAATACCAACTTTACTCATGTAATAAATATACGATGCATGTCCTTTTCTTATGCAACATAAACAATAATAAATGACGAGTTTGATAATTTTCTATAATTGAAGAAGTTATTAATTTTTTTTTTTGTTTTCTTTCGTATTATATGTAATTCCAACCTTATACACCACACATTTATGAGAATTAGAATGACATTATAGATAAATTTGTCCATTCTAAATTTTGGAAGAGTTTTCTTAAGATACTCAATTTTATTTTGATGAACTATGCAATTCACAATAAGAAAAACGTAACTTGTGATGTTGAAGCACAATTGCAAGGGGAGGAAGTTATTGATAAAGCATGATGTGTTGATTTGATGATCTTTACACCTCTTGTTGATTCCTCTCACTCTGACTAATTATATTCGATTGATCAAAATTTAAAGTATTAATCATTATTTAAGATGGTCTTAAACACATTTGTATTGAAAATTGATTTTATGCTGTTTATTTTTTTGTGGAGATCATTTAGACATCACTATATATTTTGATATCTCAGCTAAGCTAATACCCCAAAACACATCTATCACTTGTCATTAAATTGAAATAAAATAAGCAAAGAAACATAAAGATGGTCGACCAAACCAAACCCATGTGAATAAACAAATGAAACTTCCTCAAAATCTATATATAATTATGAGCATGGGAGGATCAAACCTATCATAAAAAAAAATCAAAGTTATAACCAATGGCAAGCTAGGGTACAAAGTATAATCTTCTCTATTTACTAAAGGCAAAACAACCAATTTATATGTACAATGATTACCCTCCCTACAATATGAGAAACTTGAAATTATATATTTTTACACAAGTGTAAGTATTTCCTCCATCTTCCTCTCAACACCCAAGACACAACTAAAATAGAAGAGAAAGCTAAACACAACAAAAAAGAATTACACTCAATCCAAACTTTCATGAAATTAACATTCTATGCATACTCTACCACCAAAATAATCCCTAACAATTTTGCATGAATAGAATTATGTACACCCAAAAAATAAGAAAAACTACTAATATATTCTACTCTACTACATCCAAGACAATGCCTTTGCAACACCATCCATATTTACTTTGATCCAATTACCCATAGGAGGTTGCCAAATAATTTGAAATTGGAAGATGATTTTGTGCTATTTCTAAACATAAAAATCAATTATAACATAATCTATTATTGTAAAGTAGATCAAACCTAATTTCACTCAGTTTAGCACATAATCAATTATGAACACTAGGTAATCGATTATTTCAAATTGTTTTGAGAAAATGCAACTTTTTAAAAATAATCAATTATTACTCCCAATAATTGATTATGCCAAGTTTTTTTTTATAAGAAACTGACATTTGTTAATAATAGATTATGTTTAATAATATTCAAATATATTTATTCAAATTTTTTTATGGATTAAATGAAGAACATATTAATTGATTATATTTTAACATAATTAATTATACCACTTAGTAATTTCTAAACTCTTTTGAAAGGAAAACTCTCTCTCATTCATTGTATGCATTCTACATTTTTTGAAGAGAGCATTGTTATTTTCTGAAAGAGATATTCTAAGAATGACACATTACTTCTTGTTTAGAAAATAAATGCTCAAGATTCATCAAAGGAAATTCATAATGCTATAGGTTTTTCATTGTATAATCAGTCACAACACATGTGGTATATTTCTTTTATTTTTCTTATAATTTGATTTTGAATTTTGTGCATCATTGTGTGGTGTGTTAGTGTAGGTAACTAAGCGCTTTCATTACTTTTCAAAATCTTCTTGAAGGGGGTTTCAAAGGATGATTTTTACATCTCGTTCTAGTTCATAAGTGTTTCTTAATATTAGATAAGTCAATATTATAGTGAAAAATCCAATAGATGTAGATTCAGTACGAACCAAACCATTATAAAAATCTTTGTGTGTTCTTTAGTTTTATTTTTTTCTTAATGTTCTTAGTGTTTATTAACCACTGCATTAAATTTCTTCTATTATAAAGAATTTTAAGCAAAGTTTTCTTTGAATTTTTAAAGAATCTTTTTCAGCGAATTCGCCCCGTGGTTATGTTTCAGCCATTATTGTTTTTAACAATTGATATCAAAGCAAGATTATTGAAAGTTACTCAAGTTTGATCCAAGAGCCATTATTGCTTTTAACAATTGATATCGAAGCAATATGTTATTCAAAATTACTCAATTTTGATCCAAAAATTGTCGGTCATTTACAAACATTTGTTGAGGGTGCATCCATAATTAGATCTCCTCTTTTTGTTGGAGAAAATTATCCTTTTTGGAAAATTAGAATGATTTTCTTAATCTATTGATAAGGGATTTTGGGATGTAGTGGTAAATGGTCATTTTGAATCAATTAGAATTGTTGATAATTATATGGTTTAAAAGGATTTCTTTATGAACTTCTGGTGAAAATAAAAGAGTTCATTATGATGTTAAAGCTAAAAATATTATTCCTTCTACTATAACACTTGATGAATTTTATAGAAATCTAGTATGCTCTTCAGTAAAAGAAATGTGGGGTGTTTTGGAAGTCACTCATAAGACGACTGAAGAAGTCAAGAGAGCAAGGAAAAACATTCTCATACAAGAGTATGAAATGTTTAGGATGCAACTAGGGAAAACCATCTATAAGGATCAAAAGAAATGTACTCATATAATAAATCATCTTCTAGCTCTTGGAAAAACATTTGACATAAAGGAACTTAACATCAAGATTGTGAAAATCTAAATAGATATTGGCAACCAAAGGTTACAATATCTCATAACCAAGACCATGATGAATATGACTACTCTTTTTGGCAAGTTAAGGGAGCATTAGTTGGAACGTGGTAGACTAAAAGAAACAGAGGGAGAAGAAAAGAATAGTAAAATTTTCAAAGCTAACATAAAAAGGATTGATATGTACAAGGATGAGAAGGACATTGAGAACTCATATGGTAAAATCTAAGCTTGTTGAAATTTGAGGAGAAGAAGGAAGCAAATAAATACAACAAGAAGAAAATATCCTACATTACATGGGAAGACAATGTTTCCGGCATATCTAGTAGCTCAAGTGAAATTGAAAAGAAGAAGAAGTGAATCTCTGCTTGAGGGAGGATGCAAAAATTTCAAGAAAAAGTAAATACATAATTTAGCATGACCATAACTACAAAAATGCACACATATCTAATGTTGTGTTTGGATTGAGGTGTGGATTTGGGAGAGTGGATTTGCGTTGATTTGTAAGTAAAGATGAGGTTGTTTGGATTAAAGAAAATATTGTATGATTTGAGTGGAAAGTTTATGAAATTTTGTATATGACGTGCTTGATAAAATTTAATAAATTATAATTTTTAATAGAATAAATTGTATGATTACCATTTTAACCTTCAATATAAATAGAAGAAATGATATTCAAATAAAATTAAAAATTTTACTTAAAATTACAAAAATATAATTTATTCATATTATAATTAATAACTTAAAATAATTATTATTATTCTCAATTATAATTTGAAATAATTTATAATATAAATTATTTTATTTTAACTCCACATTTATTTAAATATATTTTATTTTATAGAATTAATTCATTTACAAAAGATATTTTTTTAAATAATAATAATAATAATAATATTATATAATACTAATTATTATAATAATTAAAATTAAAATTATATATGTATATATAATAATATACGATGTTATCGATATCATATAATTAATATATAATTATTATATATATTTTATTATATATCTAATTATTATAATAATTATAATTATAGTTATTATTAATATATATATATATATATATATATATATATATATATTTTTTATAATATATATATTTTT
>Ga0099822_1012231_pt1 | contig 10304 bp, 7 predicted proteins | sample CowpeawhiteBW_FD_76839 | JGI IMG/M metagenome (GOLD analysis project Ga0099822, IMG submission 76839) | Root nodule microbial communities of legume samples collected from California USA - Cow pea white BW | ecosystem: Host-associated > Plants > Roots > Nodule | place: USA: California | collected... | reverse complement strand
ATCACACAAACCCAAAAAAAATCAAAGGTTAAAATTAAAATAAAAAAAAAAAAAAAAACTTTTTTTCTTTCCTTAAAAAAAAAAAAAAAAAAAACTAATTGGCAATAGATTTGTGAAGCTACGCTGCACCTTCCAATTTAATAAACAAGGTTTATACCAAAATTAATTAAATATTGGTCACCATAAAGTAAAGTTCTTTCCTACTTTATAAGTATTTAATTAGCATCGTAATAAATCATAACGTAAATATTCCTATATATATATATATATATATATATATGATTACCACCACTTGTAATTACGCCTAAAAGAGAAAGAATCTTGGCCTTTTTCCCGAAGTGGGCTGCACCGTAGTCATAGGAGAATTATACTTCTAACCATAAGCTTAAATTTCAATTCTTTGCTTTTCAACTAAAAGGACCTAATGTACGTATCCGAAATTTGCACCTAAAAGGCCTTAAAGAAAAGGGATTGGAAAAGGCTAAGCCACTTTTACATGTAGTTGACGTAGGAAAAGAATAATAAATTGTTCACATGTGGGCCATGGCTATTCTACCACATTAATAACATTGAGAAATGAAACTAATAAAAAAAAAAAAAACAAAAGCTAACCTCTATATGCACCCCATACATTACTTATACACCCCTTTTTTCCAAACAAGCCACCCCAACATATTTTTATACCTCCTTATATGTCTATTTTCACCACTCCTATCACCTAAAATTAGTTTAATCATATGCTGCCATGTGGCATCTATCCACTCCTAAATTTACCCAATCAAAATATGTCACATCATTATCTTCTTGCCATCTTCTCCAAACAGCCCAAATCTTGAAACAACCCAAACACACTGGAACATGCACTAGTGCATTAATGACATTTTACTTCGACTATTATGTCTCGATTCCCCCAAAAACGACGCATATCAAAATGCGGTGGCACTTTTGAAATTTTAGCGGACTTTTATGCCTCAGTTCGAATAATAACCGCTGCATAAAAGCTTATATGCCTCGGTTCATATCTACCCGAGGCATAAAGCCTGAAAAATAATTTCAAAACTCCTGCTCTTTTCACATTTTAAAATTGGACGTTGCATATTATGTCTCGATTTTTAAATACCCGAGGCATAAAGGGCTTATGGCCTCAGTTGTGTACTACCCGAGACGTATAAGTTAATTAATTTCAAAAAAATAAAAACTATTTTAATTAAATTGCAGTAGGTTTATGCCTCGATTGTAATTGAACTGAGGCAGAAGGTGGTATATGCCTCGGTTGTAACTGAACCGAGGCAGAAGGTGGTATATGCCTCGATTGTTATTGAACCGAGGCAGAAATGTTTATTTAGGGTTTAAAATTGGGACAAATCTTCTTCTTCCTCGCGTGATTTTCTTCTTCGTTAAGAGAAAGAAGTAGCCTCCTCTGCGCGCGTCGCTCCCTTTTCCTCTGCATCCACTCCCATCGTTGTTCCCGCCATTGTAAGATCATGTGTCCACCACCTCTTCCACCACTACTATTGTTGTTGGACGAGGGAGGCCGCGACCTGCAGGTTGAAATCACCACTGGTTCGTGGTTTTTTTTCTGTATTTCTTTTTATTTTGGATGAGTTGGTTATGGCGCCCTATATGTGTCCCGTGGGTTAGGGTTTCGAACGTCGATGTGTGTGTCGAAGTGGCAATTTGGCTCACAGTGGTTCAGTCATGGGTGGTTTCACGTTTTCTATTCAGATATGGTGGTGAAGAGAGGTCGTTTTGTGGCGGGATGAATGAAGGCTTCGTGAAGTTGTTCCGACGTGATGTGATGGTCAAAGATGGTGGTAACAACACACTGGCGGCATTTAGGGTTTTGAATGGTGGTTAGGATTTCTGATTTGGGAGAAGGTTGAAGATGATGATGTGGCACACTATGGTTGGTGTAGGTGTATGTACAAGGATCATGGCTATGTGTCATGTTGTTATTAGGTTAGAAAGTACATTTTTTTTAAATTTGCGATGCACATTAGGCCTCGGTTCTCTCTAGAATCGAGGTAGTAACCCTCGTATATGCCTCGGTTCATAACCGAGGCATAAACATATCCCTTTTTTACCTTGCCAGTATATGCCTCGGGTCTAAAATCGAAGCCAAAAATTCAAAATAACCACGACATAATCTCTTCCTTGCACTAGTGATGCTTCATCATGCTGGAATCCTCAACGCATTTGCATCATTCCAAGAAGATCGAATTAGTTTTCTTTCACCACAAGCGAATCGTAAACCCAAACAACAAAACGCGACAGTAATAGTGAACTAGAACGTGCAACCACCGAGTAACCACCTATAGCCACACATCTGAATCAGAAAACCTGAGCGCCTTCATTGCTAAACCTCTCTAACGCAAAGAAACTCTAATTGTGAGAGAAAAAAAGGACTTTCCATGTGGCAACCCTCATTGAATGGTCAACGTTTTTGAAAGATTGCATAATAAGGAATGTGACTTGAGTCATACTAGAGTTTTTCGGTGTCTTTGCTACAATAGCACTTTAACTGCTAATAGACGCAAGTTTGACCCTCGTGCTGATATTGGTGTCTTTTTGGGTTTTAAAATCAATACAAAGGGATATGTTGTTTACAACCTCAAAACCCATGACATAATTGCTTCCAAAAATGTTGTGTTTTATGAAAATGTGTTTCCTTACTCAAAGCATTCTAATAAAATCAATGATAGAGTTAAAAAATCTTTTCCTGCTTCTCAAAATTATGAAGATGATCTTAATATTGAAGAAATTGACAATACTGAGCTAAATTCTAAACCTAATGATGTTGAACCCACTTTTGAAAATACCAACTCTAGCGATACATATTCTTCTAATAACAATCTTGAACATGAACACATTCAAAGTGATGATAGAAATAATCGTAATATCAGAAGAAGAAATCCCCCTTCATATCTAAAAGACTACCACATGTTTTGTACTGTTTCTAAAAATATAAGATATCCCATTGAAAATTTTATCTCTCATGATAAACTTGCTCCTAGCTTTAAATGTTTTATATGTTCTATTGATCTAACAAAGAACCTAGTACCTATGAGGAAGCTGTTAAAAGCAACGATTAGCGTGTGGCTATGAATGATGAGATATTCGCTATAGACAGGAATCACACTTGTACCATTACCACTCTGCCTAGTGACAAAATATTTATAGGGTGTAAGTAGGTCTACAAAATAAAGTACAAATCGAATGGAGATATTGATAGATAGAAAGCTCGCCTTCTCGCAAAGGGGTATACTTAGAGAGAAGGATTAGATTATCTCGATACTTTCTCACCAGTTGCAAAGCTCACAATGGTTCGCACCTTGCTTGCTCTAGCTGCTGCAAGAAATTGGCACCTTAAACAGTTAGACGTCAACAACGCTTTTCTACATGGGGACTTGAACGAGGAGGTTTACATGGAGTTGCCACCGAGACTTCAACCAATAGGAAACAATCAAGTATGCAGATTACACAAATCGTTGTATGGACTTAAACAAGTCAGCCGCCAATGGTATGAATTTCTTTTACTTCATGGTTATAAACACACGAATGTAGACCATTCCCTTTTCATCAAGATTATTAACTCCAAAATCACTATTTTATTAATATACGTTGATGATATTGTGTTAGCTGGGGATGACTTACAAGAAATAAAAAGCATAACCACTCTTTTAGATCAAGCTTTTAAAATTAAAGACCTTGGGAATTTAACCTATTTTCTTAGTCTTGAGGTGGCGAGGAATGCAAAAGGTATACATCTCTCTCAGCGGAAATAAGTTATAGATCTTCTACAAGAAACCAACATGTTGGCTTCTACTCCAATTTCAACACCTATGAATTTTTCAAAGTGTCCTTCTACGAAAAATGGGGAAGCTTTATCTGATCCTACATCATATAAAAGACTCATTGGTAAGTTAATATATCTCACTAGCACACGACCTGATATCATGCATGTCGTTCACAATCTAAGCCAATATGTGGCTGCCCCCACATCCAATCATCATCAAGCTACCCTTCGAGTGTTATGTTATTTGAAGCAAGCTCCTAGATTAGGGTTGTTCCTTGACCCCAATAGCGACTTCAAAATCACTTGTTTTAGTGACTTTGACTATGCCAGATGCCCAAACACGAGAAAGTCTATCACATGGTTCATCATCTACCTTGGATAATCATCCATCAACTAGAAATCAAAGAAACAATGTATAGTGTCTCGCAGTTCCTCTGAAGTAGAGTATAGGGCTCTTGCATCAACCACTTGCAAGTTATAATGGATCCTCTACCTTCTTTAAGACCTTAAAATCCAACACCCACAACTTGCTCTTTTGTTCTATGATAATCGTTCAACTCTCCAAATTGCATCTAACCAAGATTTTCACGAACGCACGAAGCATATAAAGATAGACTACCATATCGTTAGAGAAAAAGTTCAAAATGGCACCATCAAGCTTCTTCCCATCAACACTAAAGATCAACATGCTGACATCTTCACTAAAGCTTTAGCTCCTTCAACCTTCCATGGGCTTCTCTCCAAGCTTGGCATGTTAAATATACATGCTCAGCTTGCGGAGGGCTCTCAGGATATGCAGAATAACAACACCTATGCAGAGTAACTGCACCACACTCAACATAGTCAGTTTTCAGTTTTTCTGTTATTTTCTCTTTCAAACTCTTTCTATAGCTTTGTTTTCTTTCCTTTTTGTATCATTCTAACTTTCTATTCAGAAATAAATTTCTTTTCTCTTGTCTATTCTCCTTTCTCTGTGTTAACGTGTGCTACCATGCATAGTCACTGTAAAGTCTTCACAACCATCACATCAAGACTGGGTTTCTCTAGTATCTCATAAATCTTAAGGGTAATAGAAATTGTAAAAGTATGAAAACTGACAAAAGATGTTTCAGAAGGTGAAGGAGAAGCAACAAGATTGATAGTAGAATAAGTGGACGACATTTTGCCAAAAATAAAATGACCCTATGTACCATGAAAGACTTAGAGGAGATAAAAAAAAAGGGAAGGAAAGAGAGAACTATGCAAAGATGAAAATTGTATGGTTATTACACAAAGAAACAAGAGCTATACAACTTAAATAGAGATACAAGCATAACAGTTTTATTTTAAATTACTAAAAATATCTTAATTTATTTGCTATTCTATTTTGAAATTTAACAATTATAACTCTTTTATTGTTTTGATATTCAAGAGAATAATATGTATATCCTTTTAATATTATATTCTTGATAATAGCATACTTTTTTATGTGCTCATGAATTGCTTGAACCGATGAATAATATTAATTTTCTATTTGCTTGCATTTTCCTCATACAATATTTAAACCTTAAAGAACATTTGCTTACTTTTATAGTATCTTACGTAATTCAGTTTATTTATTTTGAAAACCAATTCCGCTTTTACACTCTCCTTAATTATTTTTCCTTCTACTCTTTCAGTAATTCATTTAACACTCTATCTCAATTTGATTCTAATTTAGGTCACTCTTTTGTTTAGTATTTATTGTTCATCTCTTAACATATAAATATTTTCTTCTCTGCCAGCAGAAGTTAAAAAAAAAAAAAAAAAAACTGGTGTAAGGGTATATCAGCAATGATCTCAAAGAAGAATGTGCAAATTTAATTAGTAAAAATTAAAACTTACCACAATGGTTTAAGATTATCAAAAGAGTATAGCAATCAATACTCAATATCAGAAAAGTAATGTAAAAATTATAACTTATTTCTCACTCTTATTCAGCACAAATCATATGAAGCAAGAGATTAGAGAGATTTAACAAGCATTCCAATAAATTATAATTCTCACACTTTTGACACAGGCAATGAGCAAATCACAGAAAAACTGAAGAAATGCATAGCTTCCAGTTACAGGAACAAAAGAAGAGAAGCAGAAAATGAGTCACTCTTGAAGTCATTTATTTACCTCCAGTATACTTCAGCTAAGTTTATTTTTTCCCAATGCCAATGATTCAACTTCACTCATACTCAAAAGACCATGAAAATTTTCCATCAATTAAAACTTTTCCCTCCAACATTTAAGCTTCAATTCCCTCAACCCCATCATCAGAATCACTTCAGGAACAATAATGAAGCCCCCCAGTGGAAAATTTCCTGTCATCAAAACCTGTGTTCTACTTTTCCTTGTCATCTTCTTGTATGCAGAGAGTTTCAACTTATTAATTTTCAACCTCAAACCTTGTCCTACAAACAGTGCCAAGCCTAAATCCAGTAAGTCCTCAAATATTCTGAACATGTGTTGTTTCTTCTGGTGTTGTTATTTATCATCCTTCTTCAGACAAAACTTTTGTCAATTGTAAAATGAAAGTGAAAATTGTATTTGACTCTAATGCATATTAATGATGTCTCATGTTGTGGTTTGTCCAAAAGATGATAAAAAGACACAAGAGATGGTTCCTAATCCTAATGCTGGATGGTTTAACGATGGATTTGTTTATGAGCCTGAAGAGTGCGATTTTAGCAACGGAAAATGGGTGTTTAACAGTTCAATAAAGCCTCTGTATTCAGACAACAGTTGCCCTTACATAAGTAGGCCTTATTCTTGTGTCAAGAATGGGAGGGTAGATTCTGACTATCACTATTGGGAATGGCACCCAGAAGATTGCCCCTTGCCCAAGTAGGTCTCAAACTTCATAACATGCCTACATATTATTATGATTGCAGAACTAGTCTTATCTATCTTTTAACTTTCAATTTCTCTCCTCTAAAAGACATTCATTAGTAGTAATCATAGATTATCATATAAGGTTTCAACTATTCTCCAAGCATAAATTATTAGGCTATTTGGCTTAATAAGTTCTTTTTTTCAACATTTGAGTGGTTCCTTCCATTAAATTGTTGTTGACACTATTTAGAAAGTGATCACGTGTGAGTAAATCTTGATGTATACTTATTCAATTCTTCACTCTATCTGTTTCTACTCACTGCATTTACTTTCTTCGGAGGTGACTGAGAAGATATGGTGAGTAGAAACAAAGAGAATGAAAGGTTAGAGAACCGAAAGTCACGAACACTTGTTTACCTTAAAACCGATTTAATGGAAGGAATCACACTTATTTCTTTTAAATAATTGAAACTGAATTGTGGAGAAAAAAATTTGAAAAGATGACATTGAATAAATCACTTAAATATTGCAACAAAAATCTTATTAAATTATTTTAAAATAGTTCAAAGTTATCTAGTTTGAAAGAATATGTAGAGTAGTTTCTTCTATAATCAAAATTAAAAATTACAAAACTTTATAGGTTTAATCCAGAGTTAGCTCTCAAGAAGCTTGAAGGAAAGAGGCTGCTATTCGTAGGGGATTCACTGCAAAAAAGCCAATGGGAATCCTTTGTGTGTATGGTTGAATGGATCATACCAGAAAAGCAGAAGTCAATGAAACGAGGGACTCATTCAGTCTTCAAAGCAAAGGTATTGATATCATAGATTGATGATGAATCATGTAGATTAAGCACTAATAGGTTAAACATATGCAACTTGATTCTGATAACGTAAATGCAAAATAAAACGTAGAACTAATAACAGTGATTCTTAAATCTTTGACATCAGTATCAGTAGTGTGAATCAAGATTCGTGTAATATTTTTAATTGAAAATTTAAGTATAGTCTTAATTTTGTATACTCTGTCTTGAAAATTCAAAAACTATTTATCCTTGTTTATCATTTAGGAATACAATGCCAGCATAGAATTCTATTGGGCACCGATGCTTGTGGAATCCAACACTGAGTTCTTTACCATAAGGGACCCCAAGATGCAGATAGTAAAAATTGATTCGATCATGGATCGTGCCAGAAATTGGACAGGGGTGGATATCCTTGTTTTCAATACCTATGTATGGTGGATGAGTGATATTAAGGTTAAAGCACTGTAAGTACTCTTTAATTTGAACCTAGCTAAATGCTCTTACAATCACCTAAAATAATTTATGTGGATAATTATCATTTTTTTTAGAAAATCTAAACGTGAGTTTAAGTTTTACATTAAATAAAAATGAAAAAATTCAATACCTTACAAGAAAGCCTCGTAAACTCATGATGATTGTAAGATTTTATATTAAAGGTGATGTCAAGTTTCTTTGGTTTAGACCAGATGGTATTGGTGATGAATCTTCTCGATGAATTCCCTCCAAAAAAAACCCTTAATTTTCTGCCACATTCATTCCATTTTTGTTCATGATCATTTTCTTCCATGAAAACTAAGTCATCTATGACTTTGATCTTCAACCAACACCAAAGGTTGAACTAACTATTTAGTCATGTAAGTAACTCTTATTTAGGAGAATCACTGTAATATAAAAACATAAATCCAAAGCTTATTGAATGTGATATTCAAAGCTTGATGCTTTTTACATGATAGATTAACATTCTAGTTGAATTTTCCTTTTGTGTTTAAGTCATGACACTAGTTTAATCAAAGGGAAAAAAAATGTTGTGGCTAATGTGTGTCTTGATTGCAGATGGGGTTCATTTGGCAATGGAGAAGAAGGATATGAAGAATTGGACAATCAAATTGCATACAACTTAGGTCTAAGGACATGGGCCAACTGGGTTGACTCAACTGTTGATCCAAACAAAACCAGAGTTTTCTTCACAACCATGTCCCCAACACACACAAGGTCTTAACTTTAAGCTTTATCTTAATTTCTTCAAGTTTTAGCCTCCAAAACTGAACCTTGAAGCAATGATTTGAACACAAGCAACTCAAAAAATTTTGAAACCAATGTGTGATGTTTTCAGAAGTGCAGACTGGGGCAAGAAAGATGGTGTGAAATGTTTCAATGAGACAAAGCCAATAGGGAAAAGGAAGCATTGGGGAAGTGGGTCCAACAAGGGCATGATGAGGGTGGTGGAAAAAGTGGTGAAGAGAATGAAAGTGGCAGTGACATTCATCAACATAACTCAGATCTCAGAGTACAGAATTGATGCTCATTCCTCTGTTTACACTGAAAGTGGAGGAAAATTACTGAGTGAGGAGGAAAAGGCAAACCCTAGAAATGCTGATTGCATTCATTGGTGTTTGCCAGGAGTTCCAGATACTTGGAATCAAATATTTTTGGCAATGTTGTAACAAATACAAGTGCAAGTCTATTATGCACATGCATGCATGAATTTTACTTTATCTGTGTTCTGATATGAAAATGTCTTAATTTTAAATAAATACTTAAATTACAACAGGGAAGAACAGTATAACATTAATACATTTGAGTGAGACATGTAGTAGTGTTCTTAAAGTTCTGTTACTACAATTTTTTTTTTTTTATTTTGTAGAGTTTTCATAAAACATATATAAAAAAATGAAAATTTTTGTTACTTTTTTATACATATTTTTCAAGTTTAGGAGAATTTGTTAGAAAAGTTTTATGGAATACGAAGAATTTTAATAATTAATGTTTGGACGCTACCAATCTTCTCTAAATATATATTTAGTTTCTAAAGTTATAAGTATTTTTATTTTTAGTTTTTAAATTTCAAACTGATATTTAATCACTATTATTTGAAAACAGATGGTTTATTCATTCTGTTTAAAGCTTTCGTATTTGAACATCGTCAAAATTGAATATTTTGAAAGAAACAGAAATATAGCATGATTTAGATATCAAGAACGCAAAATCAAAATAAATTCCTATATAAATTATCTGTAGTTTAATTAATAGCGTAAGCGAAATATCTAATAATATTTGCGAAAAAAGGGGATTAAAATATGATTTTTAGTTATGGAATTAAAATAATTAATTTTAATTTTCGGGAAGTATAGCAAACTTACTTTAAGTTTAAAGAAATAAGAACACTGGAGCTATAAATTTCAATCTGGCAAAGGCACCGCATTATCCAATGCGCAATATGAAATTATCGGTATCATTATCTATACTTATTAATGAAAAGGATTGACTATGTAACTTTCTCGTAACTTATCTTGTTGTGTTCATATTTTTGTATTGATTTTATATTTACTAATATAAATTATTTTAGAAATTTTATAATTAAATTTTAAAATTTAACTAATCATCTATAACTATTATTAAGGAGAATTGATTTTGTAATTATCCCGTAAATGTTTTTTTCATGTTTATTACATTTCTTTATCGACTTTATCTTTATTAATATAAATTATTTTATTATTTTATTTTCTAAATCTTATAATTTCTCTTGAAATGTAATTAATTATATATATATATATATATATATATATATATATATATATATATATATATATATATATATATATATATATATATGTGTGTAAGTGAGTATGAGTTTTTTTTTTATAT
>Ga0099822_1012230_pt1 | contig 10306 bp, 4 predicted proteins | sample CowpeawhiteBW_FD_76839 | JGI IMG/M metagenome (GOLD analysis project Ga0099822, IMG submission 76839) | Root nodule microbial communities of legume samples collected from California USA - Cow pea white BW | ecosystem: Host-associated > Plants > Roots > Nodule | place: USA: California | collected... | reverse complement strand
CCAAACATAATTTGAAAAAAAAAAACAAACAAACAAAAATATATATATAAATATATTGTTATATTTATATATATATATATATATATATATATATATATATATATATATATATATATATATATATATATTCATTTTTTCTAAGTGAAATATATTTATTCATTTTCGATAATAAAATACTAAATTATATATTATTAATATTTTTATATTATAAACACAACAAAAATAGGAATATTTAAGTCTTTATTAAACATTCTTAATATTTTACGCTTGTTATTATGCACATAATATCTTCACAGCAGGAAAAGAAATTATTTTTCAAAATTTCAAACTAGTCTTTTTATTATCTTTTTCTTTATTTGTTATGTTTAATTACCATTTCTCTCGATCTGCATTCTTTAATTTATATATTTAAATTTTGAAAAGTATCAAATATTTGAAATAAATTTATATGATAATTTAGATTGTTCGTTGTAAATTAATACTAATGAGAAATATTTTCTTATTGAATTTTTTGCTACATAAAAATAAATCATCACTACAAGAAAATTCTTAAACAATGACTAATTTTAGTGACTAAAAGTATGTTTAAATATCAATTTAGACACTAATTTTCTAATTAGATACCAATTTAGAGACCAATTCATTTGTTAGTCAAAATTTTGGTAGCTAATGTTAGTCACCAATTTAGAAACAATTCATAATAGAAACTAATTTAGTTACCAATTTAAAGATCAATTATAATTTCTCAAAAAAAAATTTAGTTGCTAATATTTTTTAGTTTATAAATTAATATCTAAAAATGTTATTATTACTAACTAATTAATTTTTGTTATTAAAATTTATCATTATTCGAGAATTTTTCTATAATGAGTTATTTAATATATAGTTGCAATTTAAAATAAACAAAAACTGTATTTGTTAAAAGTAAGTTGGAAAGTAGTCTACATTGTATGTTAAAATAACAATTATTTTTCAAATATGTGACATATGTTTATTGATTGTTAGGCATAAATACCTTTTTTGTCCTCATTTTCGTAGTGTTTGTTACGGATTGTTCTCATTTTGACAGAATATTTAAAATGGTCCTCATTTTTACTGAATGTTTAGAATGGTCCTTAGTTTCGCAATTTGTATTTTATTTGGTCATTTTTTGTGACGCCGTTTAAATCAGTAAAAGAGCACTGTATAGTGGCACTGTTTGTATTACGTTGCATTGGAGTGTGTTACGTGTACTGTACAAATGGTTAAGTTAGTGATTTAAACGGCGTCACAACAAATGACCAAATAAAATACGAATTGCGAAAATAAGGATCATTTTAAACATTCGGTAAAAAATGAGGACCATTTTAAATATTCTGTCAAAATGAGGACCATCCGCAACAAACACTACGAAAATGAGGATAAAAAAATATTTAAGCCTTATTGTTATTTTTTATTTTATGAAATCAACTTTCGAGAATATAAACGAAACCATGGAGCATTTTAAAATAAACGTCTCAGGAGAACTGAATCATAGTTTGTTTCTCGCAACACACTACTCTTGTTTAGTCTTCTCTCTGTTAAGATTACTTGATATCAGAAAAAACTATCATGAGTGCTTATTTTCTGAAATCATTTTATGTTCTTCTGCTGCTTTCTTTGCTTGCCTCAGGAATTAGTGTGACATTGAAGAACTCAAGTGAGAGTGGTGAAGCAAAGTGCATAGAGAGTGAGAGGGAAGCCCTCCTGAGCTTCAAAGAAGGCCTCATAGATGATTTTGGCATGCTCTCCACTTGGACCAATAATACAGATTGCTGCAAATGGAAACACATTCTCTGCAACCATCAAACTGGTCATATACAACTATTAGATCTTCATGGAAGCCATACACCGCGTTATTATTTGGGAGGTGCAATCAATGTGACTTCATTGATTCACTTGCCATATATTCAGCATCTGGATCTCAGCCATAATTATTTTGTACTGAGTTACATCCCAGAGTTCAGGGACTCCTTTAACAACTTAAGATATCTCGATCTCTCCCATTCTTCTTTTGGAGGGAGGATTCCTTCAACACTTGGAAATCTCGTACAACTACGCTATCTAGATCTTGGGGAAAATCTTCTTTGGGGAGAAATTCCCATTCAAATAGGGAATCTCAAACACTTGAATTATCTCGATCTTGGACTATTCTATCTTTCCGGAAAAATCCCATCTCAAATTGGGAATCTCAGAAAGCTACAACATCTCAGTCTGGGAACTCATACTCCTCCATTTACAAGGAAAGAGCCTAACTATATTTCAAAATCTCTTTCTGGAGTAATCCCTTTTCGCATAGGGAATCTTCCATTATTGCATACTCTCCGACTAGTTGGCAATTTTTATATAAAAGCTAAGGATGCAAAATGGCTGTCTACTCTCCATTCTTTGACCATTCTTGAGCTGAGTTCATTGCATAGTCTTAAATCCTCTCACCAGTGGCTACAAACTATCGGTAAAATCATTCCAAACTTAACAGAGTTGAAGCTAGTTGATTGTAATATTCTGGATAGTGATATTCAATCTTTGTTCCATTCTCACTCTTCAAATAATTCCACCTCTCTTACCAAACTAGATCTGTCTTCTAATATGTTGTCATCATCAATACTTCCATTCTTGTTTAACTTTAGCCTTCATCTTCAAGAGCTTTATATTTCTCACAATAATATAACTTTGTCACCTTCTCTGTGTCCCAAGTTTCCATCTCTTAAGGTCCTCGATCTCTCTTACAATAATCCTGCACAATCAATGTTTCGAGCTAATTTTAATATCAGCTCCAAACTACAAGAGCTTTATCTTAAAAATTGCAGTCTTATGGATGGAAATTTCCTTCTTTCATATACTTCTACAATGAATTCTTTGTCCTCACTTCTCTTCCTTGATCTCTCCAATAACTTGCTAAAATCATCTCCAATGTTTTACTGGCTTTTTAACTTTACCACCCATCTGCTTTCCATTGACCTTAATGGTAATTTGTTAGAAGGTCCCATTCCAGATGAATTTGGGAAAGCGATGAACTCTCTTGAATATCTTTTTCTCTACAATAACAAACTCCAAGGCAAGGTTCCATCTTTCTTTGGGAGCATGTGCAGATTACAAATATTAGACCTCTCAAATAACAACTTAAATGGTGAATTTCCGAGCTTTACTCAAAATTCCTCATGGTGCAGCAGACACATATTTCGGAAATTGAACTTATCTTATAATCAAATTACTGGTAGGATACCCGAGAGCATCAGACTGCTATCTCAGTTGGAAATTTTATCGTTGCGGTGGAATTCTTTAGAGGGTGATGTCACTGAATCTCATCTTTCTAATTTTTCCAAATTATATCTCTTAGACTTGTCGCATAATTCATTATCTGTAAAATTTGGTTCTAGTTGGGTTCCTCCTTTTCAATTAAGGTTCTTGTTTCTTGCATCTTGCAATGTAGGACCAGGTTTTCCTCGCTGGATCCAAACTCAAAATTCCTTAATCCAACTAGATATGTCTGATAATGGGCTGAATGATTTCGTACCAGAATGGTTTTGGAACAAGTTGCAAATTATGTACACTTTGAACATGTCTCACAGTAATCTCACTGGTTCAATCCCTAATATGCAATTGAAGCTTCCTTTCAGACCATCTATACTTTTATGTTCAAATAAATTTCAGGGAAAAGTTCCATTATTTTTGTTACAAGCTTCCGAGTTGTTCCTCTCTGGAAATAAATTTTCAGATTTCTCATGTGGAAACGTCACAGCTGCAAACTTGGCAACTTTAGATTTATCAGATAATCAAATAAAGGGGCAACTTCCAGATTGTTGGAAATCAATAAATCGATTATTGTTTCTTGATTTAAGTAGAAATGAACTGTCAGGGAAGCTTCCTATCTCTTTGGGCACCCTTGTTAACTTGGAAGCTTTAGTTTTAAGAAACAATAGGTTAATGGGTGAATTGCCTTCCTCTTTAAAGAATTGCAAGAATTTAATTATGTTGGATGTGAGTGAGAATATGTTGTCGGGTGCAATACCATCATGGATTGGAGAAAGCATGCAGCAATTGATAATCTTGATCATGCGAGGGAATGACTTCTCTGGAAATATTCCCCTTCATATATGTTGTTTGAAGCGTACTCAATTGTTGGATCTTTCCAGGAATAAGTTATCAGAAGGAATTCCAACTTGCTTAATCAATTTCACTGCTTTGTCTAAAAACACCATCAACAAGATTGAAACTGAAAGTCGTGTTTATTGGTACAATAGTACTTACTCTGAACTTTATAATTTTGTAATTGATAGTTATTATTCGTTTCATATAACATGGATGTGGAAAGGTGTTGAACACGACTTCACCCGTCCAGAATTAACTCTTCAGAGCATTGATCTCTCATGTAACAATTTAATTGGTGAAATTCCGAAAGAGATTACATACATGGTCGGCTTAGTTTCTTTGAATTTATCAGGAAACAATTTGAGTGGAGAAATTCCTTCCAAGATTGGAAATTTAAGTTTACTTGAATCCCTTGACCTGTCCAGAAATAAATTGTATGGGAGAATTCCTTCTTCTCTTTCTGAAATGAATTTTCTCCAAAACTTGGACTTGTCACACAATTCTCTTTCTGGAAGAATCCCATTGGGAAGACACATGGATACATTTGATGCCTCTTGTTTTGAAGGAAATGTTGATCTTTGTGGTGAACAACTTAACAAGAGTTGTTCTGGAGATCAGACAGTAGTAAAGCCTGAAAAAGCAGCACTCCGTGGAGAATATCATGTTTTCTTTGAAGCATTATACATGAGCTTGGGGATAGGATTCTTCACAGGCTTTTGGGGCTTATTAGGTCCATTGCTACTTTGGCAATCATGGAGAATCACTTATCTGAGGTTCTTGAACAGAGTGTTAGACTATCTACTTGTAACGGTTGAAGTGATCTTGGCAAAGCGCCAAAAGTAGATCTAAAGACTAACAGAATGCAAAAGTGGCTAAAAAACTAGCAGGTATGTAATTCTAATAACTTATATCTTTGAATTTTATAGTACTTATTTCTCCTTCAGATAAGTAATAAGTAAATCAATAACTAGGTTTTATATTGAAATGGAGAATACCTTTCTAAAAACAAATGTACAAGGCTTGGCATGAATGTAAGTGTTAGAATTTGATTCTTGCTTATAATATAGCCCTAAACGTACTTTCATTAATTGCATGTCTTACTATTTGTAGTTCCTTTTGTCCAGAAATAGTTGTTTTTGTTTTGGTGTAAAGGAATTATTGATAGTGTGCTCTGTTATGAGAAGTTTTTATTTTCTTCAAATGAATTATGCTAAGGCCATTTTAAAAATGCTTACAAGTTATACAATTTTTGGGTAGTCTAATGAGTTTAAATAATTTAGTTTTCATTTAGTTTGTCATCATATTAATCTTAGCACAAGTATATAGCGATTTGCTTCATTTAGTTTATCGTTAATATTTGGTTTCCAACTTTTTTTTCCTTCATTAATAACGTTGGTCATATAAAATTTAGCACAAAATTTGCAGTTTATAATGATTTCCTGCAAGACTCCATTCTGAGATGAAAACATTACAGATTGTTGGCAGTGTGAGATTTGGAGGTTGAAGTTTCATGAAGCAATGAATTGATAGTGTGTGGTTGTATAATCTATTGTAAATTTCATTTTAAGCCAAGAATGCAAGATATCCCAATCTGTATATGTAAGGAAGAATATGAGTTATCTCAAGAGTTTGTATTTCATAATCTATTCAATCCCATCTTTAATCACTCTTTCATACATTCATATTCCAGTGGCAGTGACATTTAACATCTTTAATCACTCTTTCATATGACTAATTGTTTTTTTTTTTTTTTACTTTTTCTTTTTATTTTTGGTTTTTTATTTTTTTTTTTTTAAATAATTATTTAATTATGTTTTCATTTTATTTTTTTTTATTTATTTTTTTTTTTTATTTATTATTTTTTTCCTTTTTTTATTTCTCTTTCTTATTACTAATTTTTTTTTTTTTTTTTTACTTTTACGTTTTATTTTTGGTTGCTTAATATGTTTCTTGTAAATAATTATGTAATTTGGTGTCCACATTTATGTTTTTAATTTTACCTTTTAAATCAAAAAATTTAAATTAAAATATAATTATTTTTCACTTTTATTCTTTAAATTTAATTTTTAAATTTGACCTTTAACTTAACATTTTTTTAATTAAAAATTTCTCTACAAAATAAATAAAAACTATTTAAATAAAACTATACAAATTATTTATATTTAATTTTATAATTGTAATAATAACAATAATAATAGTTTTATTATCATAAAAAAGTCAACACATACTATATTTAAATAAATTTTGTTACGGTATTTGGTAAATAAAACTTTTGAATATATTTGTCATGTTTTATTATAATTTGAATTATGTTATTCTAAATTTTTTATCAACATTATTAATATTCGATCATTTACAATATTATTTATGTTATTTATTTTGTGGTTAAATAGGTTTTTGATTCCTTAATTTTTAGAATAAAATTGAAATTATTTCTTCAAAATTTTAGCCTAATTTAATTCATCGACTTTAGAAATACATGGATTTAGTCATTTTAACCAATTTTTGTTTAATTGATTTGATGTCTCAATAGCTGGGAATTAATTATTAAGAAAACATCATCAAATTTTTTGTGCTTTTGTCAGGGATTTAGTTCAAGTATTTGATAGTTCTAACCCCTATTTTTATAAATATGTACATATCATATCATGTAAAGATTGAGTCCGTATATTTGCAATGTGTCATTTTTTTCACTTTTGTATAGTCTCGATTTTCATTTTCTGTTTTGTTTCTACACAGATCTCAAACAAGAGGTAACTTCAATATATACATATACCTTTTTCATGTTTGAAATTTTGTGTTTTATGCTACTAAAAGAGGTCTCACATAGGAGAAAAATAGAGTCATCAATCATCTGAAAATATGCAGAACAATTTTGTGTATTTTCTCTTGTTGAAAGGTAGATACTGTAGAAAATTTGTTCTTTAGTTGAAATTTGACAACTTTGACCTTTGTTACTTGTTTAATGCATAATTTTCTCCATAGTTATCCAATTGAGCTAATTCCTTCTTATTATATTCTTGATTCAATGATATTTAATTTAAATATAAGAACATAGTTTTTTGAGTTCTATGAAAGATGAAGCTTGATTTAAAAAATATGAAACAGATTGTAAAGGACAACTTTGATCTTTGCTTCTTGTTTGATACATAACTTTCTCCATAATTGTCCAATTGAGTTGATTTGTTTTTTATTTACATTCTTTATTCAGTGATCTTTAATTAAAATGTTTAGAACATTTCTTTTAAGTTTTGTGGAAGGTGAAGTTTTGAAATTTTAAGTATGTTTCAAATTTTTAACTTATGAAATTATATATGTTGTTATTTTAATCCAATTTCGAGCATTGAACTTAGAGGAAAAGATTCAATGAAAGATGGACATAACCTTAATGAGTTGCTGCAATCAATAGAGGGAGCATAACAAAGATAAAAGAAGAAGTAAATTTCATATGAAATTCTGGTTCCTCTGTTCGTACTTTGTGGTTATATGATATTGATTTTCTCTGAACTAAGGAAAAATTGAACTTCAACCATATGTTTCCAAGTAAAGGAAATCATTTGATTACTATTTTAAATATTTTTCAAATAAATTAAAATAAGAGGAAATAAGAACATAAGAGAATAAGAAGAAATCAAGAAATATAGAGTTAAAAGACAGGAATTCTTAATCATTGATAAGTTTCGATCTACATACAATATTTTTTTAAAATTTTAATATTATAAAAGTAATAAACTGTTTGAAATAATTGTATATTATAATTTAAATTATTTACTTTAAATCTATGAAAACAAAAACTATTTATTTATTATAACTTTTCATTTTTTTTAAAAAAAAGGCATATACTATCATTGAGGTTTAATTGATAAAAATATAGCTAATAATGTTTGATAAAGTACAATGGAACACTTTGTATGCCAAAATCACAACTAATTAGTTTTCATATCTATGAATTCTGTTTTTTTGCTTTTACTTATTTTGATTATTATTAAATGTTGTTGGAGACCTTTTCTTTTTCCGGTCTTTGGAAAGTGAATGGGGAAAAGCCAACCAGTTCACCAGCCGAACAATTGTGAATATAAATGTTGACAGTTTTTTAAACTCTGCAAGTTGTGAATTGTGTTTCTAAATTATTTTTTCCTTTTCTTTTCATTTAGTTGTGTGATAGTTTGCATGTTTCATTCTTTGGATTTTCTCATCAAGTGTTTAATTTAATAGTAATAGATTTTAACAGTATAATCCTCAAGTTCTTTGGACCAATTTCATTTTCTTCTTTTAATATTTAAATACTGGTACAATCCTCAAGCTCTTTGGACCAATATACCATTTTTTTCTTTTCATGTGTCTAAGATGCTTAGTTTTTCTAACCCATAAAATGGATTCAAATATAACATTAATGGCTTAAAGAATTTTTGGGCTAGTCTCATTTTCTTCCTTTGAAACGTCGAAGATGCTTAATTTTTCTATCCCGTGATAATTGGATTAGGACAGTCAGTTCTTTGGACCAATTTCATTTTCAAGTGTCTAACACGCTTAATTTTTCTGACCCATAAAATGAATTCAAACACAATAATTAATAGATTATAAGATCTTCTTGAACTAGTTTCAGGTTTTCTCTTTTCAATGTGATTCATTCTAACCCATAAAATGAATTTGATTAGGAAAACGAATAAGATCTTTGAACTAGTTTCATTTTCCTCTTTGCAAGTATCCAAAGTACTTCATATTCTAATCCTTAAAATATTCGATCAGAACGATCAATATCTCCATCTAAATTAGTTTTATTTTCTCCTTTATTAAATGTCTTACTGCTTAATTTTATAAGCTATTGGATTATGACAATGATCGACTTATTTTTTCTCCGGACCAGTCTATTTCTTCTTTTTTGTATTATTGATGAACTAATTTTTTAAGAGGGTTGAAAAAGGAAGAGTTTTACCCTTAAAAGATGTTTCAATTAATTAAAAGAGGAAGGAGTATTTAAATTTCTTTGACCTTAACTCTTAATTGACGTGAGACTATTTGGTATATCGCAACGTACAATGTTCTCATCTCAAATCCATCAAGTGACATGTTAGGATCAATCAGTACATTTGAAGTATTGTTCACTTTGAAGTTTCTATCGTTTCGGAACATAAACCCGCAATCAAGGTTTAAGGGAATGAGAATTCATTTCAACCAATGGAGGACTAAGCAGAATCGTTTTTGTCCCTACAAAGGATGTCAATGTCCCGATCCCAACTCCGATGAGATAACATTATTTAGCGGCAATCATCCCCTTATTATCCGTTTTGGAGGGTGAAACTCTATTACGGTTCTGTTCTTAAAGGATACTCAAAGTTGAAAAAGGAAGGAGTACTTGAACTTTCTTTGGCCTTGACTTCATGCGAATGTGGAAATATTTGGTGTATTGCAACAAAACGAAATTTAGGCATATCATATTTTTGGAAAGCCGCAGCCGACCCTTACAATTATGGATATATAAAGGATGTCACGGAGCTTTCTAAACACACAGGTGAAACAGAAAAGACTGAATCATAATTGTTCTCTCTCGCAGAATTTTGCTCTTGTTTGGTCTCCTTTTGTTAAGATTATAAGAAAAAAATGGGAGCTTATTTTCTGAAAACATTTTATGTTCTTCTGTTGATTTCTTTGTTTGCCTCAGGAATTAGTGTGACATTGAAGAACTCAAGTGAAAGTGGTGAAAAGTGCATAGAGAGTGAGAGGCAAGCACTCCTCAACTTCAAACAAGGCCTCATAGATAACTTTGGCATGCTGTCCACATGGACCAATAATATAGATTGCTGCAAATGGAAACACATTCTCTGCAACCATCAAAGTGGTCATGTACAAGTGCTTGATCTTCATGGAAACTACCACTATACACCGTATTTGAGAGGTACAATCAACGTCACTTCATTGATTTTCTTGCCATATATTCAACACCTGGATCTCAGCCATAACTATTTTGTAATGAGTTACATCCCAGAGTTCATGGGCTCCTTCACCAACTTAAGATATCTTGATCTCTCCCATTCTTCTTTTGGAGGGAGGATTCCTTCTACACTTGGAAATCTCTGTTAGAATTATGGTGCTTGATTTAGTCCCACATCGCTTAGAATAGTGAGATGTGGTTCTCTATTTTACTATATAAGAGACTCTATGTAAAGCTTTAAGATACACCAGAAATACAAATACT
>Ga0099822_1012221_pt1 | contig 10310 bp, 2 predicted proteins | sample CowpeawhiteBW_FD_76839 | JGI IMG/M metagenome (GOLD analysis project Ga0099822, IMG submission 76839) | Root nodule microbial communities of legume samples collected from California USA - Cow pea white BW | ecosystem: Host-associated > Plants > Roots > Nodule | place: USA: California | collected... | reverse complement strand
GGCGGGGATATGTACATCCCCATACCCATCCCCATACCCAACTGAAAAAGTCGGGGATTCCCCATACCCATACCCATACCCAGTCAATGCGGGGATTCCCCGTCAAAACGGGGACGGGTTCGGCCAATACCCACGGGGACGAGTTTATTTGCCATCTCTAAGTGTACATAGTAAAACAAAATCACAACGAATTTATTCTATTATTTTTTTATCTTTTCTGTTATAATTATTTATGTATTGTATTAAAATAAATATAGTTTTCTTTTAACAAAAAAAGTCCATTTAGTTTTTTTTTTGTCATAATTTCACAATATATATTAGTAAAAATACAAACACATTATATAGTCAATATATACATCGAAGAAAAATAATTGAAACAATTATTATAACTTCCTAATATGAAAGAATAATGTTTTACATGGAGAAAAATAATTGAAACAATTATTATATCTTCAATTATATAGATCATGAAAAACATTGTATACACAATGATGAAAAATAATTCAAACAATTATTATATCTTCAATTCTAGATCATTATCATAACGTTAGAAAATTATAATATAATCTAATATCAATTGTCTATTATTTATTATTTACTATATTTTATATTATAATATATGTATTATGTATTATCTATTATATTATAATATAATAAAATCATGTTAGAAAATTTATTTTATTACCTATGTTTATTTTGTTTGACAAACGTCCAAAATGTTAGTTTTGTAGTTATTTACTATTTTTCTTTTTTATTTATATTTTTTTTTTTGCCACGTATACATATAAATTATTTTATTTCATTTCTTTTAATTTTAAATTGGTTTGTCTTAAAATGAAAATATATTTCTATACTATTGTTTTCATTTTTAATTTTATAATTTTATAATTTATAATTAATTCATCCTTTAATAAAATATTAAAGAATAACTTATATTTATACTATTAATTTTTTTAAATACTATTTTTTTCATTTTTAATTTATCCTTTTATTATTTATAATAACTCCGTCGTTTGATGTTATTAAATTTAGAAAAAAAATATTTTAATTTCTTAAAAAGTATTTTTTAAATTATATATATTTATTAATAATACAATTTATTTATACTATTGTATAGAAAATAAATTAAAAGAATTATTTTACTTTTTAATCTATTTGATTTTACTATCATATATTTCAACTTCATCATTTAGTATCCAATATTTAGAATCAATCATATATACATTTAACTTCTAATAAGGTTTTAAAAAATTATATTTATAACAAAATAAATAAATAAAATTTTACTTAATATATCATTTAAAATGTTTAAAATATATTTATAATAAAACAACCACACTTTTTAATATTATAAATATTATTTTATGTTGGTTGAATTATTTTTACTATTTCAAACTTCAAATTATTATAGCATGTAACTTTAATAAAACCAAAATAAAATGAAATTTTTAACAAATTAATTGTTTTGAAATATATTACTAATATTTATATTGTAATTAAATAAGTCAATAATTATATATTACGTGTATATTGATTAAACAAATATAAAAAAAAAATACTACACGATTATAATAAAAAACATTCGATAAAAATAACTTATATTTAAAGTGTTAATTATTTTTTTATACTATTTTTTCAATTTTAGTTTTATGCGTTTGTAATTCCTAATTACTTTGATATTTAGTAAAATAAAATTTAGAAAAATATTCTTATTGTTACTTTTTAAAATAATAAAATTTAAAAAATAATATATATTTATTATTAATACAAATTGTTTTCACTGTAAAAAAATTGTCATGTAATAGTTTATAATTTGACTTAAAAAATATTCAACAAAAAATCACATTTATTTTTTATATTAAATTGTAATGTAAATATTTTTATTTTTAATATTTTTTTAATATTTTTAGTATGTGAAATTAAACTAGTATTATTTAATAAAAAAAACTAGCATTAATCATGTACACAAAATTTGGTATAAGATTTTAAACAATTATAGTTGTAACATAATAAACCGAAAATATTGTACTTAATAGTTCTTAATATTATAAATTTTGTGTTATATCCTTTGAATTCACTTTTGATTATTTTTCAACTTGTAAATGTAAAGCTATAAGACTTTAGTAAGACGGAAACAAAAGATAAAACTAACAAACTAGTTGTTCTAAAGTATACCACTCCTATATTTATATTGTTGTTAGTTGAATCTAGAAATATATATTAGACATGCATTAATTAGATAGATATAGCAATACATACTATAAAAATATAGTAAAAGCATTAGACCAAGCCTAACAATATACACATTAAATGAGTATGTACATACATTGATTATACGAGTATATAATAAACCACTAGATGAGTCTAACAATTTACAATAAACAAGTTTGTGCACACACTAATTAGATGACTTAACAAAATAACATTACACGAGTCATTTTATACATTGATTAAATGAGATTAAGAATACACTAATTAGATGAGTATAGGAAAAAGTATTAAATGAGTTTGTCAATGCACAACAAGTTTAACCATACATATTAGATGAGTTTGATCATACAATCACTAGACAAGTATAACAAAAAATAATATGCATCATTCCACACATTGATTAGACAAGTCTAATAATACCCATCTTTGATTAGATAAGTCTAACATCAAATACTAGACAAGTATGTTCATACACTAATAAGACACACCTTTTAAAAAGAATACAAAACCCCTTATATTATTTAAGTTTAGAAAATCAATCAAATTCTTTCTAAATCATGTTTACTTGTGACGATTTTAATAACCTCTGCAAAATAACCTCTACAAAATAACATTTTTTTTTGTAGTGTACACATTACATAAGTCTATCCATAGCAAATTATATGAGTCTATTAATTCACACCATATGATATGTCCATTCACTAGTTAAACGGGACTTACAATACACATTAAAAGAGTTTGCACATGCATTGGTTAGACGACTATGCCCATACACTAATTAAATGAGTATAGAGATAAACATTGTACGAGTATGTCTATACATTGATTACACAAGTATAACAATATACACTAGACAAGTTTATTTATACACAGTTTTGACGAGTCTATTAATATAGATTAGGCGAGTTTGTCCGCTCATTGACTAAAGATGAGTTTTGCAATACACATTCATATATTGATTATACAAGCCTAATGATACAAATTAGATGAGTATGTCGATATATTGATTAAAAGAGTTCAGCATTATAATATTTTAAGAATACACATTAGACAAGCATTAATCAGACAAGTCTTTAAACACACATTAGACGAGTTTGTTTATACACATATTAGACAAATATATTAATATACATTATACGACTTTATCCATTCTCTGACTATGAGTTTTGTAATATACATTAGACAAATTTGTCCATATATTAATTAGACGAGTATAACAAAACACATTAAACAAGTGTGTTCATATACTAATTAGATGAGTTTAGCAAGATATATTAGACGAGCTTGTCAATGTAATGATTAGATGAGTTTATCAATACACATTAGACTAATCTATTTTACATTGATTTTTATTTTTAGCGAGTCTACTTTACATATTTTTATACATCCTTTATATTTTTAGAGAATCTTCTCTATTTTTGCACGTGTTTTATTCTTTGTATTTTTACAAAGTACTATTTATATATAGTCATATTTGACTTTCTAAAACTATAAATAATTTTTTATATTGATTATGTTCAAAACTTAACTCCAAATCCTTATTTCTTTCACTAATAATATCTTAGTCATGTGTTACCATTCTTTCACTAATAATATCTTAGGCCATGTTTGCTTCAGCTGATTTAGTAATCGGATGGATTTTAGTGTGACAATTTGCGATGATGAAGTGTGTTCTTTTAGATGGATTTGCGAGAGGGTGAAGGCACAAACAAGTAGGATTTTCATCTCACCAAATTGAGAAGATTTGCAGGGATTGAATACGTTTTTATCGTATTATCCCCACTCGATTCATGTGTCAAAGATGTGAGTTTTTCTTTTTTGCTTTTGGTATGAGTGAGTGGTGGGATTATTGTGTGAGAGAGTGAGATAACATGTGTGTTTATGTGGAGGAGAGATAAAGATAACCAAATTACCTAATTGTTTATGTAATGATGCACCGATACTTCAACTGGGATCACATATCCGTATCCGATATTTTAGGATACTTTATCGATACTTATCAATGAAATATTTAATTTATAAAGTCGTAGTACACTACAAGAAAATATTTGAATAATGATTAATTTTAATGACAAGAAGCAATTAGTCGCTATATAGTAACCAATTTAGGTAGCAACTTATAAACTAAAAATTATTGGCAACTAAAATAGTTTCAAAAAATTATAATTGGTCTCTAAATTGGATCCAAGTGATATGGGATCGAATCCCTTCTCTCACGCCATGCCCTGGATTGGTTCCAATTTTGCTAGAATTGGATCCTTCACTCACGTCATGTCCAACTATAGCAGGATTGGATCCCTTCTTTAGTGAATGTTGTATACCTCAGTAGATCTACACCAACTCTATTATTTTCTATTTCCAGATCTCAGCCACACACACAGAAATATTATACAAAGAATAAACGTGTATTTGCTCAATTAATCATTTCAAATCACCTCCCATTACACAAGATGTTAAAAGTGATACATCTCGCTAATCAGTGCATTCACTTGGTCTTAATTAACCACAAACGAACGGAAAAATCACTTTGTAATCCATCTTACCAATTTCGTTTAATCTCAAACAAACACAACCTTAATCCAAACAACACCACAATCCCCTCTTCATCAACTCAAATTCATCCACTCACTCTTCCTCAAATCCTCTCCTCAATCCAAACCAAACACTACCTTAATCCATATGAATTTGCGGAGTGTGAACTAGATTTCTTGTATAATAAAGGAAGAATTTAGAGTAATTGAGAAATATTTCAGTAATTAGATTGATTGCCAAATTTCCAATCTCAAGAAATAGAACAATTAATATGCGATCAGATATTTTTCATTTAATTGAACTCATTTTCAACTCAATCTAACACATTGTTTTATTCGATTGAAAATTGTATTACTTTCGTTCAAAAGTCATTTTATCAAGTATCAAACACACCTTAAAACAATCAAACCATCATCCAATATTAAATATATTAAATTCGTCACTTTTATAAGAATAATAATGATGATTATTATACATTTTGGTTAAATAATATTAGAAATTTGGCAAGACTTGCCTGTCAAATCTTGAAAGTTATTCTGTTATCGTGTCATTTAATACATCGGATCGGTTCTAAACTTTCTGTTACACCTGATTGATTGATTGATTGATTGTTGTACATAAACAAAAGTCACGTCTCATTGTTTTTAATCCTTCAAACAATAAAATAAAAAAACTGAGAATAATACACAACATCACAAGGACAAAAATGCTGTTCAAATTAACTACTCTAACAAACAATTTTCATAATAATCATATTACTAGTTTTTTTTTTTTTTTTAATGGGACTAGTGGATCTGCCAATAAGAAATCCCCCTCCTTCATTCCTGAATCTATATGTTAATTGGTAAAACAAAAGAAAAGTAAAAATTACAAACAAAAAAATACAAGGTGAATTTCATACATCTGTTAATATTAACGAAGATACAATGACAACGTACGCCAGAAAAAAGAAAACTGCAATCTGTATGAAAAACTTGGGATTTTCCCTCATGTTTGGTGAAGTCACCGCCCTGAAAAGCAGAAATTGAATTCTATTACAACATCGTTCAAAAGTTGACGCGGGTAAAAAATAAAAGCATGAGAGCATGTCCAAGCAGAAGTAGAAGACAGGTACATGACAGTTTTTGAACTCGACCACAACGTTACCTAGCAATTCGTTGGGAGAGTCGATGAAATGGTAAACTTTGTATGAACACAATGCCTGGTCCTGTTAGAAGAGCTGTGACCGCATTGTCACCCTGCAATTTTCGATATCACGATCATATATAACACATTCTAGAAAAAGTTATGGGTGTTAGAAGAATCATGTTATAAGAAAGTAATGCATGAACATCCAACCAAGGTAGCATTATGGTCACCGTGATGAAAATGCTACTACATTATCATCTTTGTCATTACAGCATAATTGCCTGCTACCGAGGATCCTGTTGATCGATGTGTATTACAATTTTATAAATGGGTTGGATCCCTATCATTTGCTGGTTAAGGGAATGGCATTACAAAGGGTAGTACGGTTCTATAAAACTCCTAGTATGCTTCGGGTCATAGGAAAGGTTAGACCCATTGTGTTTCCTAAATAGAAAAAAATTATGGTTATGCAAAATTTATTCCCTTGATCTTGTGAGGGGTTTAAACTACACCTCACTTTAAAGAGACTTGATTGGTTTAGCAATGCAAACTCTCAATTATTGCCAGCATATATGCAAAGAGAATTGCGATGTTTATAAAATGCTTGAGCTTTTAAAAGCTACTTACCCCAAACATTGTCCTTCGTGCAGGACCATTGTATTTTATTTGGATATTGACCGTACTTGTAACAGCAACAATGGAAGAAACATCAACAGCTAGAACTTCACCGATCTCAAGATTTTTCTGTACAACTAACAAGAGGACAGAATCCAATAGAGCGTCCCAATGAGAAATAACAGAAGAGTATGGTGGAAAAGAATGAGAAAAAAATTCAAAGCAAAAACTTAATAAATTTGACATTAAAAAGTACAATGATGAATTCGGGAGGAGCTGAGAGTTGCAAATGGAACAAGAGAAAGACTTTATAATGTTTAGAAGAAAAGAATACCAGATCCACCCGCTAATATGAAAGCAAGCCCTTGGCCAGATAGCTTCTGCCTCAAGAATCCCTACAAAAAGAGCATGGTCTTAGAGAAATGATATGGAGGCATGCATGACAAGGAGGCCAGCCCAATTGTTTTGACAAAAATTCTTCGCCTATTTTCACAACGCCATTTTTTGTAATTATTATTAGCGAAAACTGAAACTGAAAACAAAAAATGTTTTCTCAAATTAAAAGAACTCCTAACTTCTTCGAAATTTCTTCTCCAACAGAACACCTCTAATATGAATGGAATATGGTTATAATAAGTTTCAGGGCTTATGTTAAAGAAGATAAATTTGGAGAGTTATTATTGGGAAAGATAACATTTACTACATTCTAAACACAAACGTCATGTATTTCCTTTTTTTTTTTCAATATAAACTTTATTTTTATTCCCATAACATCAACAATTTTCACGGAACGAAAAGTGGTGAATAAATTTTAGGCTGAAGTTAAGATAAAAGTGGGAAATTCTTATTGAGAAAGGAAACATTTATTACATTGGAAACACAAAAATTCATTTATGTCCTAAGGGCTGATACAAACAAAACTGTAAATTTTAGGAACTTTAAGGGAAATCATTAAAAAATTCTCAAACAATAACTGGTGGTACCACACAATAACGAAGCAGGGGGGTAAAATCATAAATTGACTAATTTATTGGTTTTCTTCTCCATACCATAGATATAGTAAACTCTTCAATGAATGCAAATGCAACCTAAAAATATCGATTGTGAACAAGAAATTGAGTATCGATCGCAAGAAGATCCGTCAACAGACAAGTAATGCATCCTACGGACATGTCTTGTCATTGTTGATTATATGTTTTGGTACAAAAATTCAATGTAGCATTACAGCGTACATATGCTGTACATCTTGGAGTTCAAAAAAATGTCCGATTTTGTAATGTATCAAAAGAAAATAATACTGAAAAAGGAAAACTACGTGGTCAGCCATGCAATTGATACCAAGTTAGTAACAAAGACTAATAATAGTGGGAAACATCCAAAATATCTCACCTCAGCACTAGCAACAATATTTCGTCCCCTCTGATCTACTATGTTGCTAACCTTCACATCATTGACAGAGCAAAGAAAAGCATCTGGCTACAGAGTGCAGAAAATTCAAAACAAGGTTATTTTGTAATCTGTTTCTCAGATTTAAAAGAAAATTCAACAACCAGTAAACCTATAGATCAAATTTGAAAATCTAAAATCAAATTTAACAACAACTGCAAACGAATTGGTTATACCTGACACAAAATCTCTCCATTGAACATTGCCAAATCAATCTGTATTTGAATAACAGACACATAAGCATATACATATAAAGAGAAGTCCAGTCATATGTATACCAATATTTATTTCAGATGATGAATATTGAGACTTAAAACAAGGGTAACAATAGTTTTAAAAGGCACATAAGTACAAACCGGAAGAATTCTTGCGAAATATGGTGCAGCAATTCCAACGAATCCTTCGCTTGGTCCAGAATTGTGAAGAACAATGCTAGTTATTGTTTTTCCAAATAACCACTGCCATACACCCACTTCATTTTCGGGAAGGTAGGCATTTTCCATTTCAATGGATCCAGACATAAAGCACATGGAACCTACAAGTAAATAGCATACAGGTTCCATTAAAACATTGACAGGTGTGATCCACAAATTCTAACTTTATCAAGTTATACAGATACAGATGTGGGTGAATTTATTGCCATATTGGTATCAATATGCATTAAAAAATATTAAAATGAGGAGTACTAGGAAAACAAAATAACAGAAAATTATCTGCACAGCTCCACTCCCACAAAAATTTACTTCTTGGTAACACCCTACGTGATGATATACTTCCCTTTGGAAGAATTAAGGAGAGATAAAACAGTCACAAACATGCTTATTGGCAACCAACAGGTCATAAAGAAATATTTAAGAGCAAGGGATTCAATTATTCATTTTTCAAAACGACTTTCAGTATGACATTTATCAGGTACTTACTCAAACTATTTTTGAGAAATGCTAACGCACATGATTTACTATTAGCCAAAATTTATTACAAATCATAGATTATGTGGGTAACTTCTTATTTAATGAACCTCACTCCTAATATTATAGTTTTTCAACAAATTTTAGTTAATAATAAAAAAATATGTAAAAGGGTGTACTGCTAGTACTAAATATTTTAACGAATCTAAAACAAAAAATTTAGACAAAAAATATGATTAAATATTTGCAAACAAAATATATAGGTTATTTCATCCACAGTTGTTTAAGAGTCCTGACCAGTTGAGGGTGGGGTTGTTAAATATACACGGCCTATCCCCTAATAAAAGGTTGTTTCCAGGATCTAAACCCATGACCTCCAAGTCATAAGGCAGCAACCTTAGTGTTGCACCAAGATTCACCTTCCACGGCAATGTTCATTATTATCCATAAATCATGTTTGTGTCAGTTTCATATTCAAGAGCATGCACTTAATAATTAGCAATTCAAATGCGATACTTTGAGAAGAAAGATCATCAAGTAAAAATTCAAAACCAATGAATAAAAGTTCCCAACAACTTACCAGGCTTTGCGATGATTCTTTCCTGTGGCTTCAACATTATCTACATTTGCAAAAACCAGATGAAGAATTATAATACAGTAAATAGACAATAAATAGTTTCCAAAACATCGGTATTTTAAACTTTAGATTGTCACACATACCTGAACCACTTGAGCTTCACCCCCTAAAATCTGAAAAGGTATAATTGCATCTTGCGGGCTCTAAACAGAAAAACATGAAAAGAAAACACCCTTGATAAATGCTTACAAACAAAATATATGAATAAATATACTGAGAAACCTTCCTTTTTCTTATATTTGTGTGTTAGAATATCTACTAAGCTTTTCCATTTTCTAGCATCAGTAATGCAGGTTTTTTGTGTGGTTAACTTCTTATACTCAGCCATCTTACTGAAAACAGTATGCATGATAATAAAAGCATTTTACATTCCTTAAAAGTACACCAAACATCAAAGCAAAGGTTTTTTTATATAATATCATTTTGCATGTTCCAGAGGAGCTATGTTAGTTCAAAGGCGCACAGACCAAAGGAGTAAACTATTATGATCCAGGACTCAACAAAATTTTGTCAATCATATAATGCATCCATCATATCAAATTAACTAAATAGCAACCTCAATTGCAAAAATATAGCAATATTTGAAGATACAAATTGATCTTCAAGAGTACTCCAATTTCACAAATTACAACTCTAGTTGAGAAGTCATCATCAATGCATCTAACAGATTAATTTATAATTCAATCTGTTCTAGAATCAAGACTAACAGAAATCAATTGATTGAAAACAAGGGAAGCTTAAATATATATATATATATATATATATATATATATATATATATATATATATATATATATATATATATATATATATATATATATAATAAAAAATAT
>Ga0099822_1012214_pt1 | contig 10312 bp, 23 predicted proteins | sample CowpeawhiteBW_FD_76839 | JGI IMG/M metagenome (GOLD analysis project Ga0099822, IMG submission 76839) | Root nodule microbial communities of legume samples collected from California USA - Cow pea white BW | ecosystem: Host-associated > Plants > Roots > Nodule | place: USA: California | collected... | reverse complement strand
GTGTTAAGGGTGTTTGACCCAGGCCGCTTACTTGTGGTAAGGGTGGGGAACTTAAACAAATTAACCAACGTGTTAAGGGTGTTTGACCTAGGCCGCTTATTTGCGGTAAGGGTGGGGAACTTAAACGAATTAACCAACGAGTTAAGGGTGTTCGACCCAGGCCGCTTACTTGTGGTAAAGGTGGGGAACTTAAAACGAATATGAGTGGTGAAGTAAAGAATAGTCGTAAAGTTGGGAACCCTTTGTATTATTCATTGAATCTAGGGGCCTCGTTAAAACCTCCCTAGCCGAAACCCTCCTTAGGGAAAAAAGACCAGGTGAGGAAAAAGAGTACACCTAGGGTTACAAGTGTTTTGATGTGATACAGTACATGTTTAACTAAAGTAAAACTTGAGATGGGACACATTCCACATATTAGGTATTTCCTCCCTAGATAAATGCTCCAGACGATATGCTCCTCTTCCCTTGTCTTCACGTATGCGGTATGGGTCGTCCCAATTGGCTGAAAATTTGCCATCCTTCTTCCTTGCACTGCTGGCCATTCTCCATACTAAGTCTCCTTTTATGAACGATCTTGGACATAGGTTTGCGTTATACTTTCTGGCAGCTCTTTGTTTGGCGGCGAAGTTGCGTATCTGTGCTTTTTCTCTAAGTTCGGGTAGGAGGTCGAGGTGAGTGGCCATGTTTTGATGATTGTGGGTTGGGTCGTATAGTTCTCGACGTATGGATGGTTCGCCAATTTCGACGGGTATCATGGCGTCTACTCCGTAAACTAGGCTGAATGGGGACTCGTTTGTTGCTGACTGAGGGGTGCATCTGTAGGCCTATAGCATTCTACCAATTCTTCGGGTCATCGGCCTTTGGCGGTGTCTAACCATTTGTGTAATTCCATTAGAATAACTTTGTTGGCAGCCTCTGCTTGTCCATTGGTTTGTGGGTGTTCTACAGAACTAGTTATGTGTTTGATGCCCAGACCAGTGTAGAACTTGGCTAGTTCTTTATCTATGAATTGCCGGCCATTATCAGTAATGATAGTATGCGGAACGCCATATCGGCATATGATATCTTTCCAGACAAATTGCTGGACCTACAGGGCTGTGATGGTGGTCAGTGGTTTGGCTTCTATCCACTTAGTGAAATAATCAACGGCTACTATTAGGAATTTCACCTGGCCGGGGGAGAAGGGACCGAGGACATCCATTCCCCATTTAGCGAAGGGCCATGGGGAGAGCATGGAATGGAGTTGTTCTTATTTTTGGTGGATGAGGTTGCCATGTTTTTGACATGGTTTGCATTTTTTGACATAGTCTTGGCAATCCGCTTCTATAGTCGGCCAGAAGTAACCGGCTCGAAGGATTCTGGTGGCCATAGTACGTGCGCCAGAATGGTAGCCGCAAATGCCTTCATGCAGTTCCTTAATTATATACTGCGCTTGTTCTGCAATGACACGTTTGAGAAGCGGTTGGCCATATCCGCGTTTGTAGAGGTCATCGCCTATCATGGTATATCTGGCGGCTTTAGCCAGCCAAGTTTTATCAGCATCTTCTGGGGGGTTACCGGTTTGGAGATATTGGATATAAGGGGTGGTCCAGTTGTGGGTTTGGGGAGGGGTGATGTTGTCGGCTGGGGTGCGGGTTAGGATGTGGCATGTATTTGTGATTGAGGGAGTGGATAATGTTTGTTGCAATAGGGATCGGTGGCAGATTTTTAATTTGGTGCTGGCTAATTTGGATAGGATGTCGGCTCTGATATTGTCGGTCTTGGGAATGTGTTCAATGCGGACTTGTTCGAAAGTGGATTGGATGACCGCGCGGACCAGATGGTAATATTGTAAGAGGATGGGGTCCTTAATCTAGAATTCATCATTTAGGTGGCCCACAATAAGTCTGGAGTCGGTTTTGCATGTTAGGGTTTTGACGCCAACTTCGCGGGCAAGGGAAAGGCCGGCGAGGATGGCTTCGTACTCAGCTTCATTGTTGGATATCTTGAAGGCGAAATGGAGGGATTTTTCAATGAGGATATCGTTGGGCCCTTCTAACACGATACCAACACCAGCACCTTTCGGATTTGAGGAACACTCTACATGAAGCGTCCACTAGTCCTCTATGGGTGTTTGTTGGAGGTCATTAACAAAATCTAAGAGGCATTGGGCTTTAATGGGGCCATGGGGTTCGTAACGGATGTTGAATTCCGACAGCTCGACGGCCTAGGATGACATTCGTCTAGTTAGGTTTGGGTTTTTGTAATATCTTTTGGATTGGGTCGTCGGTTTTGACGGAGATGCTGTGGTTTTGGAAGTATGAGTGTAGGCGGCGAGCTGCGTGGACCAAGGACAGGGCCAACTTTTCCACCATTTGATACTTGGTTTCAGGATCTTGCAGTGTTCTGTTAATGAAGTAGACAGGATGTTGCGTGCGCTCTATATCTTGGACAAGCGCAGTGCTGACGGTGTGGTCGATGGCTGTGATGTAAACTAGCAGGGGTTGACAAGTGTCCGGCTTGTGGAGGATAGGTGGTGAGGTGAGGGTGGTTTTTAGTTTTTGAAAGATTTGTTCACAATCGTCTGTCCACGTGAACCAGGCAGATTTTTTGAGGAGTTGGACTATGGGTTGGGTTTGTTCAGCCAGTTTGGGCAGGAAGCGGGAAATGGCTGTAAGGCGGCCTATGAGGCATTGGACCTCTTTGATGGTGGTGGGACTACACATTTCGATAATCGCCTTGCACTTTTTAGAAATTGGCTTCTATGCCGCGTTGAGTTAACATGAATCTGAGAAATTTATCGTGGTCGACACCGAATACACACTTGTCGAGGTTGAGGCGAAGGTTGTATTGGCGTAATGCGGAGAAGACCGCTGAGAGGTCCTGGGCGTGTTGGTGGTGGCTTGGAGACTTGACAACCATGTCGTCAACGTATACTTCGACACATTGGTAGGTTGCTCCAGCGTTTTTAAGACCAAAGGGCATAACTCTGTAAAAGTAATTGGCGTCGTTCGTGATGAAGGCGGTCTTGTTCATGTCAGATGCGGCCATAGGGATTTGGTTGTATCCAGAATATGCATCCAAGAAACTAAGTACTTTATTCCCTGCCGCGCCATCAACAAGTCGGTCGATATTGGGTAAGGGGTAGACATCTCGAGGATAGGCCTTGTTTAGAGATGTGTAGTCTACACACATTCGCCATTTGCCATTGGCTTTCTTCACCAAGACTACATTAGAAAGCCAAGTGGTGTATTGAGCTTCTTCAATGAATCCTGCGCTCAGTAACTTATCGGCCTCGACCTTAGCTGCCAGGCGTCGTTCTTCACCGAGTTTGCGTTTTTTCTAGGAGATGTAGCAGGCTTCTTTGTAGATGGATAGTTTATGGGATGCTACTAGAGGGTCTACCCAAGGTAAGTCTGTGGCTGACCAAGCTAAAAGGTCTGTGTTGCTGACCAGGATAGGTGTGATGTTGGCACGCTCGTCAGAGTTCAAACCGGTGCTTAGGTTGATGGAGTGGCCATTCGGAAGTTCTAGAGGGGAGGTTTCTTCGACAGGTTTGAGATGAATATCCTGGCCCACTCTGGGGTCTAGATCTTCGCCCGATAGGGCGATGCCGGAGCTAGGTGGTCGCTTAATGTGGTTGGTTTGCTGGATTGGGAGTTGTGGGCGTAGGCTGGCCATGTAGCATTCGCGTGCCAAGCATTGGTCGCAATGGACAGTGAGGACGACAGCGCCGAGGGTGTTGAGTGAAGGACGACCAAGGAGGACATTGTAGGATGTGGGCGTGTCAACGATAAGGAAGCAGATGGGAATCATTTTAGTTTGGGCTCTGTCACGAAACACGGTGTGAAGGTCAATTTAGTCGCGGGTGGACACTTGTTCGCCAGAGAAGCCAGAGATTGGTTCGTCGTATGGGACCATGGCAGTGTCTGGGAGCAGGAGTTTTTGATATGTGGCCCAGTAGAGGATGTCGACAGAGCTGCCCTGGTCAACAAGGACTTTCTTAACGGCGTAGTTTTCGATTTCAACAGTGATGACCATGGGGTCGTCTTGTTGGTGGTCGAGGCCGTGAAAGTCGTCATCTGTGAAGATGATAGGAGGCATGCGGCGTTTGTGATGGGAATGGGTAATATGGATGATGGATTGGATATGGCAAAGGTGTTTCTTTCTGGCACAAGAGGTGGATCCTCCACAAGCGAAGCCACCAGAGATGGTGTTGATAGTGCCACGTAGGGGACGATCGGCGAGGGTTATGTTGGTGCGAGCCGGTTGGGGATCCTGGTTAGCAGGTTGGGAAGGCCATCTGTCATAGCGAGAGTCGTGTGGAGGGCGTCTGTGGTTAGATCGAGGGGTGACGGGCTTGGGAAGGATGATCATCTCTGTGGATGGAGCTGCGAAACTGACCAGCACGGACCAGTTCTTCTATTTTATCCTGGTGTGCTTTGCAGTCTTCTGTAGTGTGGCCATGGTTGCGGTGGTAGCGGCAATATTTGGTCATATCAACATTAGGGGGAGTGGTCGTCTTGCGGGGTAGTGGGATGAGGTCAGCTTGCAAGGCCTCATCAAGGAGGCGGGATCGGGCTACAATAAAGGGGGCAGATATGGTAAAGCGGGGTTGACAGGATTCGCGTGGGCGGGTATCGAGGCCGGGGGGTTTGTGGGGAGGGGTTGGCGGTGGTGGCTGCATAGTCATTGCAGAATTTGGTGTGGAGGGTCTGCATTTCCTCCATGCGAACATAGTTGGTCGCATGCAACTTGAGCTCGTGCATATAGGTAGGTGGGTGGAGGTAGACATTATTGGCGAAGGGTCCGGGTTGGAGGGTGAGTGCCATACATTGAAGGATCATTTCCTGGTTGACGTGTGGGGTACGAAGGGCTGCCTTGCTGAAACGATCGATGAATGTGCTGAGTGGTTCACCTTGTTCTTGTCTGATGCCTAGGAGAGAGATTGTAGTAGTTTGATGTAGGCGACTGCCAGCGAAATGGGTTGAGAACATATGGGAGAGAGCGTTGAAACTGTCGATGGAGTAGGGTGGAAAGGTTGTGAACCATTTGAGAGCAAGGCCTTTGAGGGTGGTGGGGAAGGCTTTGCAAAAGACCGCGTCTTGGGATGTGTAGCAGCAGGGGTAGAAGCTGCGGTGTGTTTGGGTTGGGTGGAGGGGAAGTGAGTGGGATGGGTGGAGGGAATGTGTGTTTGTTGGGTGGTGGTGAAGGTGTGAGGGGTGGGGTTGTATTCGCTTTCTTCTTCTGTGGGCTGGAAGGCCGGGGACCTTGCAGCCTCAAACGCCTCCTTGGCTTTTCCTTTCTGGGTGGGATCGACTTCGATCTTTCGCTTGAAGCGATAATTCTCTTGTCGTAGCGCCTCTATCTCATCAGTGCTACATTTCTTCATATCTGCCAGCTCCTGTTGCATTTTGGCCTGGCCGTCTAGGATAGCGGCCAGGTCAAGGGTGATGTTAGCGGGTCCTAAGGCACCAGCATATGCCTACTTGTTAACTCCAGCTCTACTACAAGTTGAAACCATCTTAGGAGAAAAACGGGTACTAAGGTGTTGTCTCGTGTCCCACGGTGGGCGCCAATTGTTCCTGCAGAGAACAAATAAGATAAGTTAGGCACAAGCGTCACCTTACCTATACAGTTTCGACCACTCTGAGATACCCATAAGCGATATATATAAGCCAGGAAGAGGCCTACTGAGGAGATGACCGACCAGGGTAAGGTAATACTTGTGCCTAGCATATCTTGTTTGTTCTCTGCAGGAACAATTGGCGCCCACTGTGGGGTACAAGATAGTACTTTACTACCCGTTTTCTCCGAAAATGGTTTCTACCCGCAGCAGAGCAGGAGTTAACAAGTAAGTTGAAGACAGCCCCTCAGGACCTGCTAACATCACTCCAGATCTGGTCGCCATGCTAGACGGTCAAGCCAAGATGCAACAGGAGCTGGCTGACATGAAGAAGCGTAGTGCTGATGAGATGGAAGCACTGCGATAGGAAAATTATCACCTGAGGCGAAAGATCGAAGCCGATCCCACTCAAAAGGGAAAGGCCAAGGAAATATCTGATGCCACAGGGTCCCCAGCTTTCCAGCCTACTGAAGAGGAAAGCGAGTACAATCCTACCCCGCATACCTTCACCACCACCCAACAAACTCCCATCCTCTCAACCCATCCTACTCACTTGCACTCCACCCTCCCAGGACATACTGCGGCTCCCACTCCTGCTGCCACCCTCCCCACCACTCATGTCCCACCCTACAACATGGCCACCACCCTACACACCACTCATATCCCACCCTACAACCTTCACAACCTTCCTACTACCCACATCCCTCCTCACAACTTCATCTCCACTTTTCCCACCCTTGTCCATAATCCCACACCTCCTCACCCGCTCCCATCTCACCAACCTAGGCGCCGTCACCCTTTCACTGACTTAATCGCCAACATCCCCCTCCCCACCCAGTGGGAACCCTTCACACTGGAGCGTTACGGTGGTGAAACCGACCCCGATTAACACCTCAAAGTCTACATCACCCACGTCGCCCTCTACACTTCCCATGATGCCGTCTTTTGCAAAGCCTTTCCTACCACCCTCAAAGGCCCCTCCCTCGAATGGTTCACCACCCTCCCGCCATACTCTATCGACAGCTTTGACACCCTCTCACACATGTTTACCACTCACTTCGTTGGTAGCCGCCCGCATCAAACTACTACAATATCACTCCTCGGCGTCAGGCAAGAACTAGGCGAGACGCTCCGGGCATTTATTGATCAATTCAACAAGGCTGCCCTTCGCACCCCACACCTTAATCAAGAGATGATACTCCAGTACATGGCCCTCACCCTTCAACCCGGCCCCTTCGTCAACAACGTCTACCTACACCCACTTGCCTCAATGGCATAAGTTGAAGCTGCGGGCCACCGATTACGTTCGTATGAAGGAAATGCAAACTCTCCATACAAAATTTTGAAATGATTACGCACCCTCTACCGCCAACCCCACCGCACAACCTCCCCGTCCTGATCCGGGACCACGAGAACCCCTATAGCCCGCTTCACCAGATACGCCCCTCTAAATGTTCCCAGATCCCGCCTCCTTGATGAGGCTTTACAAGCCAACCTCATCCCACCACCATGCAAGACGACCACTCTCCCCAATGCGGACATGACTAAATACTGCCGCTATCACGAAACCATGGCCATACCACAGAGAACTGTAAAGCACTCCAGGATAAAATTGAAGAACTGGTGCGAGCTGGCCACTTTCGCCGCTTTGTCCGCAGCGAAGACCACTCCTCCCAATCCCATCATCCTCCTCGTCCCGATCACCGACTCCCTCCCCGCGACTCTCGCCACGATAAACGCCCAAACCAACCCGCAAACCATGACCCCCAACCAGCTCGCACCAACGTCACCCCTATCGACCCTCCCCTACGTGGCACTATCAGCACCATCTCCGGTAGTTTCGCTAGTGGAGGATCTACCTCATCCGCCAGAAAGAGACACCTCTGCCATATCCAATCCATCAACCACATCACCCATTCTTATTACAGACGCCGCATGCCTCCCATAACCTTCATGGATGACGATTTTCACAGCCTTGATCACCAGCAAGATGACCCTATGGTCATCACCGTTGAAATAGAAAATTACACAGTCAAAAATAGTCCTCGTCGACCAAGCCAGTTCCGTCGACATACTCTATTGGGCTACGTACCAGAAACTTCAACTCCCAGACACTGCCATGGTCCCATATCATGAACCAATTTATGGCTTTTATAGGGAACAAGTCTCCACCCGCAACAACATTTACCTCCATACCGTCTTCCGCGATGGCGCCCAAACAAAGACAGTTCCTATCCGCTTTCTCATCGTCGACGCACTTACATCTTATAATGTCCTCCTCGGTCGCCCTTCACTCAACACCCTTGGCGATGTCGTCTCCACCCCTCATTTTGCCATGAAGTTTCCCTCCCCATCTGGTGACATCCTCACCATTCATTGCGACCAACGCCTTGCACGCGAATGCTACATGGCCAGCCTACGCCCAAAAATCCCCATCCTGCAAACCAATCACATTGAGCGACCACCCGACTCTGAGATCACTTTGTCTGGTGACGATCTTCACCGTGATGTTCACCTTGAACCTGTTGAAGAAACTACCCCTTGGAGCTCCCAAATGGCCGCTTCATCAAACTTGGTACCAGGCTAGAATTTGAACAACGTGACATCATAACACCCACCCTAGTCAGCAACACGGACCTCTTTGCTTGGTCAGCTGCTGACTTACCTGGAGTTGACCCTCAAGTGGCATCCCACAAGTTATCTATTTACAAGGAGGCCCGGTATGTCTCTTAGAAAAAATGTAAACTCGGCGAGGAACGACGCCTAGCAGCCAAGGCCGAGGCTGATAAATTACTGAGTACAGGGTTCATCGAAGAAGCTCACTATACCACTTGGCTCTCTAACGTGGCCCTGGTTAAGAAGGCCAATGGCAAGTGGCAGATGTGTGTTGATTACACGGATCTTAACAAAGCCTGTCCCAGAGATGTCTACCCCTTACCCAATATTGACCGACTTGTCGACGGCGCAACCGGTAACAAGGTCCTCAGCTTTCTTGATGCATACTCCAGTATAATCCCCATGGCCGCATCCGACATGAACAAAATCGCCTTCATCACAGACGACACCAATTACTTCTACAAGGTCATGCCATTTGGCCTTAAAAACGCTAGAGCGACCTACCAACGATTGATGGACAAAGTCTTCAGTCATTTAATGGCCAAATGTGTTGAAGTATACGTTGACGACATGGTTGTCAAATCCCCAAGCCATCACCAGCATGCTCAGGACCTATCAGAGTCTTTTCCGCATTACGATACTACAACCTCCGCCTCAACCCCGATAAGTGCGTATTCGGCATGGACCGTGGTAAATTTCTTAGATTCATGCTCACCCAGCCCGGTATAGAGGCTAATCCTGAAAAATGCAATGCGATCATTGAAATGCGAAGCCCCACTAGTGTCAAAGAGGTACAACGCCTCATAGGCCGCCTCACAGCCATTTACCGCTTCCTTCCCAAACTAGCTGAACAAACCCAACCATCATACAATTGCTAACAAAATCCGCCAAGTTCACGTGGAATAATGATTGTGAACAAATATTCCAAAAGCTTAAAACCACCCTCAACTCACCACCTATCCTCCATAAACCGGATACTCATAAACCCTTATTGTGAACACTGCCACAGATCACACCGTCAGCGCCGCGCTGGTCTAAGATGTCAGCAACACCCAACATCCTGTTTATTTCGTCAGTAGAACCCTGCCAGACCCTGAAACCAGATACCAGATGGTGGAAAAGTTGGCCCTATCCCTGGTACACGCAGCCCGCCACCTACGCCCATACTTCCAAAATCATAACATCGTCGTCAAAACTGACTACCCAATTCAGAAAATATTGTAGAAACCAGCCCTTGCAGGGTGGATGTCGCCCTGAGCCGTCTAGTTATCTGAATTCAACATCCACTACGAACCTCACGGCCCTATCAAAGCTCAATGCCTTCAAACTTTGTCAACGATCTCCAACAAACTCCTGAAGAGGACCAATGGACACTTTATGTTGATGGTTCGTCAAACCCGAAGGGAGCAGGTGCTAGCATCGTGCTAGAGGGCCCCAACGACATCCTCATCAAAAAATCCGTCCACTTCTCCTTCAAGACATCTAACAACCAGGTCGAATACGAAGCCATCCTCGCCGGCTTATCCCTGGCCCGCGAGCTTGGTGTCAAGTCGCTAACATGCAAAACCGATTCAAAGCTTATAGTAGACCATTTAAATGACGAGTTCTAGATCAAAGACTCTACCCTCCTACAATATTACCATCTGCTCTGGAAAGTCGTCCAGTCCGCCTTCGAACAAGTCCGCATCCAACACATTACTAGATCCGAAAACGTCAGAGCTGACATATTATCCAAGCACCAAGCTAAAAAGCCGCCACCGATCCCTATTGTAGCAAACACTATCCGCCCCATCCATCACAAGTACTTGCATAACCTAACCCAACACCAAGCCGACAATTGGATAACTCCCTACATCCAGTACCTCCAAACCGGTAACCCTCCACCTAACGCCGACAAAATTTGGATAACTAAAGCCACTAGGTACATGATGAGTGCGTATTTTTGTCCTCATTTAATGTTTAATTCTAGGTATTTAATTGAATTTGTGTGCTTAAAGATTGATTTAATTGGGATTTCCTATTATTGGGTTTATTGAGCATGAGATACAAAAACATGTTAAAAATAGCTTTTTAGTTGCATAAATGTTCTTT
>Ga0099822_1012211_pt1 | contig 10313 bp, 6 predicted proteins | sample CowpeawhiteBW_FD_76839 | JGI IMG/M metagenome (GOLD analysis project Ga0099822, IMG submission 76839) | Root nodule microbial communities of legume samples collected from California USA - Cow pea white BW | ecosystem: Host-associated > Plants > Roots > Nodule | place: USA: California | collected... | reverse complement strand
ATTATATATGTACGAGAGATATATATATTTTTATATATATATATATATATATATATATATATATATATATATATATATATATATATATATATATATATATATAGATCTGTGAATAATATTAATATAATAAATAAATTATTCTTCTGTGTCACAGGAATAAATTGTATTTATACATGTATATTACGCAATGAGAATTTTTAAAGAGTAACATTGATTAAGAAATTTAGTAGCAGTGATAACAAATATAAGTTGACAATGTTTAAACATCTCTTCCATCCAATGAAATAAGTGCACGTTTGAATAATTGTTTTTTTAAAAAAATATTTTGATACATTAAACTCATTTTTGAACAAGGATAATTTTGGTTTTTGTTGGCTTTTGTGTGAATAGATGATGGAAATAAGAAATTGTGAAAGGAAAAAAAGAAAATAAGAGAAGTAAAGTGAGAATTGAGGTTGTTTAAATTACGAAAAAGAGAATGAAAAGAAAAGTTTATAAGTGTGTGATTTGATTTGAAAGAGAGGAAAAAGGTGATAGTTGATTGGTTATGATTCACTTAATATTTTATGTTTCTGACTAGATGATATACGAAAAATTAAATAAGTGTACTTAATTTATGTAATTGATGTTCCATGAATTACATAAATAAATAAAAAAACTTTTGTAATGTATAATTCCATGAAATTTAAACATAAAACTGTAATTTTAAAAATTATAATAACTTTTACTTCAAAAGCTAAAGTTTAATTCTAATTTTATACTCTATATTCTAAACATATATTAAGTATTTTTTTTATATTGCAAACCATATCTTATATTTCTCATTAAAAAAAAGTCAGATATTTTTATAAACAAAAATGTCAGATTTCATTTCCCATATAATTAAAACTATTGTCGAGTTTATTTATAAACATGAAAATGAAAATTATGATTCTTGGATGCTAATTTTCTTAGATTGGAAATCACCCTTTATTTTTATTATTATTATTATTATTATTTTGATTGAAAGAAATCTATGATGCACTGCTTAGGTTACGTCAAAAAAATCCGTACTCGCAGGTATCTGTGGATAAAACCCGCAACGGTAGGAAACAGATATTTAAAATGAATATCCGCTACCCGTAGATACAAGTATTTTTTATACATGCATGTTAATGGGGCGGGTACGGGTATCATAGTATCCATATCTGTGGATACTCATACACGCTAAACTTTAATTCAGAAAATACACTTATATATATATATATATATATATATGTATATATATTAGTAAAAAACATTATGAGTCTTCATTTAATAATGGTAATCGGATTCTTATCCCATAGCGGAGTAGATTACTTCCAGATACATACTGGGGAGGCATTGATGTGTCTCCAAGACTGGTTATGGACCAACATGGAAGGTAATTAAATTAACACTCTTACTTAGATATTTTAATTAAGTGATTCTTAGAAATTTGTAATGAACTTCTTATGTTTTTAGGCTCTTCTAGATTAAAATTGGACAACATGAAACTTTATACAATGTTGCAAGGAGTGGAGATTGATGAAGTTAGTAATTTCTTTAATATTTCATTGAAAGATAAATTACATTATAAATTGTTAGTGATTTTTTATTTGTTTATTTTTGAAGAATCAATCAGAGAGAGGGGACTTATTGATCAAAGCACTAATTATGGTTAAATATTTGTTTTTTTAAAATATTTTTGTAAATACCCGCGGGTACCCGTGGATATCCGCAGATATAAAAAAAATAGATGGGTACCTGCATAACGGATACCCGGCGGATATGGGTACGGGTACGAGGCGAATATTTATCCAGCGGGTAGAGTACGAGGGAGCTACTACATGCCCCGTTGACATCCCTAGGTCACGTATTCATGTTTGACACGTATCGTATCTGATACTTTACCGAATGAAATATCTAATTTATAAAGTCATAGTACAATACAATAAAATTGTTGAATAGTGACAAATTTGAGTGAAAAAATAATTAATCACTATATAGTGACCAAATTGAGAATTAGAATAGTTCAAAAAAATTATAATTAGACTTTAAATTGATAATTATAATAATTTTAATTATGAATTGATTTTTAAATTGGTCACTAATATTAACTACCAAGTTTTGGTTACTAAAATAATTTGTCTCTAATTAGAAAATTTAGATTCACATATTAACAATCATACAATCATATATTTATTTGTTTGTAAGAATTATTGTACATTTTTCAATATTCATCATCATATATCTATCACGTATCTTATTCTATGATTTTGAAAATAATCAAGTATCGTGTGGTATCTGATACACATATCGTATCTGTGAATCATAGAAAGAAATTAGGTTAGCAGTTTCTATTATTCATTTTCCATTTTCTTTTTGAAATTATTATCTTGATTTTATTAAGATTTTTTTTTTGCATGAAAACATATTAAAAGTGTAAACAATTTCTTAGTACATCATTTCTTTACTTTGATCTTGACAATGGTCACTGTGTGAAACATGAAAACAGTTAAGAAGTTGGTGTTTATGGTTGTTACAGGCTGGACGGCGTTGAGTTCAACAAAGGGATGGAGGTGTAACAGTGGAGTCTACAACACTTACTAACCAATATTCGGAAAAAGGAAAAAGTTCCGAAGTAACAACACCAGAGTCACGCCATGAGTGTCATCGACATTCTCACCAGAGTTGATTTCATCTGTAAAGAGTACGATAAATACGACATCGAAAAACAAAGGGATTCCAATATCTCCGTCGATGTCGAAATCGAGGCCTTACTTCAGGTCACTCTTTTCAAATTCGTTACTAAATTCATGTGGGAATCTGTACCCTAATTCATGACATTTTTGAAACTTTTAAATGTGTCCAATGTGATAGTATGTAGAGTCAATTTTGTGCAGAAAGCAGAAACCGCTTCCAAGGAGAAAAGTAAGGCGTCTACTGTAGCTATCAATGCCGAGATTCGTCGTACTAAGGCTAGGTTGTTGGAGGAGGTTCCCAAGTTGCAGAATTTGGCTATGAAAAAGGATGGTTCTTCGCTTTCTCTGCTTCTTGGTATCATTTGCACGGTGCTCTTTGTTTTGTTTTATTTGACTTCTGCTTTTTTCCTTTGCGGGATTCTGTTAACTTTTTGGACTTCGTTATATGCATTTTTTACGATTTAGGTGAGAACCAGGAATTGCATTCATTGCATATGATATCTGTTCTAGTTCTGATTGATTAAATTAGTAAAGTATTGTAGTTGTGAATAGTGAATAATTCTGTAATTGGCACTTTCATCTGAAGTGAGGAGTAAATTGATTATTTATGCAGTCATCGAGATTTCTAGATAGGAAAAAGATACTTCGCCATCTATTTTTTTTTTTTTCTATTACAAACAGATGACAACTCACTTTTAATAATAGAATATTAAATTTAGAAATTTAACGAAAATGTAAATTAAATTATTGAATGAAAAAATTAATAAAAATAGTTGTAGGATAATTGTATAAAAGAAGTGAGATTGTCAAGATATCAGCTCTAAGCTAGCTAATCACATGTTATCTGAAATGATAATTTATTTAATCTACTTGAGGTGCTTTATAATAAAATTTGGCAATCAGAAGACAGATTAAAGGGAAAAAAATCCAATTTCTTTTTCACCTATCCATCTTGGAGGATGAGGTAGGTTTGTTGTTGATTCTATATGTAGTTTTCACTATTTCCAGAAAATGTTGACTTATTTTATTTGGCATGTATGTTTCTCAATAGTTCGACTGTCCTTTTTTCACAATAATTGACATACTGGCAGACAGATGTTCAAAATTATTGATCAGGCTATACATTTTTCCAATGCATGGTACAATGTATAATCGCAGGTAAAGGGGCTTTCATCACAAGAATTTGCTGCCCGTAACGGTTTGGTTCTTGCATTGCCGGATAGGATTCAAGCTATCCCAGATGGGACCCCTGCAGTACCCAGACAAACGGGAAGTTGGGCAGCTTCTTCCTCACGTCCTGGAATTAAATTTGATTCAGGTAATTGAAGTGATCCATGTCTTATAGTGATTCAATCGTAGTGGTTTATAAATGGGAGACTTTGTAATTGATGGTCCTCCATTCAATTTTGTGTATCTTGCTAATTTCAGATGGACAATTTGATGAAGAATACTTCCATCAAACTGAAGAATCAAGTCGATTTAGGCAGGAGTATGAAATGCGTAAAATGAAACTGGTAAGTAACTTTTGGCTTTGTGACCAGAGAGACTGAATTTTTCTAGCCAATGTTGTTCCAGAAATGGTTTCATTCAAATCTCGTTATATGAACCATTCTTAGGATCAAGGTTTGGATATGATAGCCGAAGGATTGGATACTTTGAAAAACATGGCACATGATATGTATGAGGTCAGTTTCCCTGTTATGTTTGTCTTTATTCCGTTGTGCATATATGCATTCCCATGTTTTTTTTTCGCATTTAAGCTCATTATTTATGGGACAAGTGCAGGAACTGGATAGACAAGTACCACTGATGGATGAGATTGATGCTGAGGTGAGATTTGTCAATTTCTGCCTCTACCCATAAGCTCCAAATCATGGAAATCATTTTTTTTTGAAACTAGAATTAGGAAGTTGAAGTTAACAGGCCACTGATTTTCTTTTTTTATTTTTTTGTCTTTATAGGTGGACAAGGCATCTTCCGACCTTAAAAATACCAATGTTAGACTTCGAGACACAGTGAACCAAGTCTTTTTGACTGAAAATCTTATTCTTAAATTTTCATCAGTTTCTAATTGCGTCAGTGATGAATTTTATGTTGAATCTTATATAGTTTTGGTATTCGTCCAGCTTCAGTCCAGTCGAAACTTTTGTATTGATATTGTTTTATTGATTATAATTTTGGGAATTGCTGCCTATTTGTACAAGTAAGTCGTACCCCTTCTCTTTTCTCTCAGTTCATATATTGTCTACTGCTAAGTCTCTGTTTACCTGAATACTGGAAATTTGATAGCGTGGAAATTTTAAGGTTCATATTTAAACCTTTTTGCCCTGTAAACTTAAACATCTGAAGTTAGAAATTGGTGCATGGTTTCCTAATATAAAAGCATTCTTTACACGTTCCTTTTAGAGGGCGTTTGTTCTTCATGGTATGAAGTTCATTCCTAAAATTGATAATTGGAAATAGATTCTTGGCATTCGAAATATAATGTGTTTGGTTAACAATAGAAATTCCTGGAAATACACGTTCCAGAGAATATATTTTGCAGTCCTCAAATTGCCCTCTATTATAGATAATACTATTTAAATACTCCATTTTCAAAAGTTAATATAGATTAGGTTTATGTTGAAGTATTATTTGAGAGGAATCAATCTTTTTAATATGCAGTACTTTTCGTTCTTTTACTTATTTTTTATATATTTATTGCTTGGTAAAGACGTAAAGTTACCGGTAACATCAAAATACAAAATAAGAAACAATATTTTGGTTACTTTGTATTATTATTATGATTATTATTATTATTATTATTATGATTATGATTATTATTATTATTATTATTATTATTATTATTATTATTATTATTACTGCATGCCGAAGATAAATAATTACTGCAGGAGTTATGACACAAAAATAACCACATCGGCAATTATTCTGTAACATAGTCAAATTATTGTTACAAGATTAAGCATAAAAGAATGTAAAGTTAAGCTACCCTAGATGAATCATAACTTACATTTGAATACATGCCTACCATACGGGAAGTGGAGTGTCTCTTGAGAAATTTATGTGGGAAATACGTGGGTATTACGTATTTTAGAAGTTTTGAATAAAAGTTTTATTCCCTTTACTACGCATGGAAATGCATCTTTCCAGACATACGTGCGGGAATGAAAATCCATTAGAACTTGGGGACCTTTTTTTTTTCCTGATGATAACTTATACCAGGAAATAAATATTTTTTTAAACTTCTTGTAAAACCAAGGAATCTTTATTTCCTTACCTGTACTCATGGCAATGCACCTTTACTATATACATTATTCCCAGCGGCCACTTTACTTTTTTTCTGATATTCAACTTTCACGTATCTCTTTTCGTTGTAATTCATACCAAGATATCCTTTATCTTTATCATAATAAAAAAATGTTTCCCCAACTCTACTGGAATTCTTTGCTTTAATTGGGAGGAATTTTTGGTCTGCATTATGTTTGAATAGGCATTCCTTTGAAAACAGAGGAATATATATGTTTATCTAAGGCTTCATTACATCCGAGGGGAGAAGCCCGAAGTTCTACACAAGTGCATCGATTATAAAGTTATGTTGATGGATGTTTCTCTAGATTATTTGCTGGTGTTCTAGTTAAATAATAAATAGTGTATCAAATACTTGTGTATTTGTTTCACTTTCGCTATGGCTTACTGCATAAGAACTTGTATAGTAAAAGTAGAACTATAATTTGAATTGGTTATTTTCCAACTTCTCTCAAAGGAATTTCTGACTTCTGAGAAGTTAGTAATGATACCAGCAGATAAAAAAAGCTTAGCTTGGCTATATATACAAGGATCTTGTTGACTTTATAAGAGGGAGTATAAATCTCTTTGATTTGTTAGTCTTGGGGCAATAATGTCAATGTATCTTTTACAGCGTCACTTACATTCACTTTAAATATAAAAGAGCTACTGTGCATTCAATTTCAAATGTAATGTTGTTGAAAGATATTGTGTCCTGATACTACACACATATATGAAATCCTCAAATTTTTGAGATGGTTACTTCTTGTTTCTTTCCTGATAGGATTGGTGAGATCCTTAATATATACGTGTTTGAGAAATTTGGATTCTTTACTATGTTTTTATATATCATTCGTCTGTATTTTCAAAATACACAGGTAGATACGGATTTTAAAATTTTAGAATATATTAAATTTTGTTTTAAAGTATCATCGTTCCGTTATTTTTAATGTTCAGTAAAAGAAAACACTGAAACACTCAACAATTCAACAAAAAATTTGGACTCGTGTTTGAGATGTTTTTTACTAATCTTGTGTGTTTCCTTTTTCTTCTTGGATACCTTCACTGACTTTCTGTGCTCTTATTGCAGTGTGCTAAAGAAATGATACGGCACAGAAGACAGATCATCGGATCAATTTGTATGGCATATCTCTATCTCTTGTATTTTCTTGGTACTATCGTGGTGTAACTCGTATCTGTTTTTTTTTTTAAATCAATATTTTGCACTTGTTCCTGCTACTTAAGAGATGCACTTGTCCTTTATACAGACTCAAGATGCCACTAAATTATGTCACAGTGCGAATTTGTATTTGTATTGACACTTGTGTATAGCAAATTAAGATGGATTATCTATAACAAAAAAAAACATTAATGCCAGTTTTTATTTTACGAATATTAAACCAATACCTTTAAAAGTTTAAAGTGCAGCATTAGACAGAGACTGAAGAAGGTGTTGCGTTGTTTTCTTACTCCCAAGTCTTCATCAGGTGGCCGGCAAATGATTCCTAATTGATATTCATCCAGAAAGTTTGCAGGCATGCGTGGTTGTTGTAGCTGAACTCGTCACTCCACATGCAAGATATTTCCAATAAAACTGCACCATTCAGACAAGTAGCAATATGCCAAATTAGTATGGATTAATAGTAGTAGTTAAAACTTATTTAATATTTTTGTTTTCATGTAATATTGTTATTTTAAAATTTTTTCTCAATTATATCTAAGGAGTAATGCTTAAGTTCATAGATAAGAGTACTTTTTTTAAATAATAAATTTGATTTAGGAAATTGAAATTAGTTTATCATATGGAAATTTTCACTCCATTATTTAGTATATTTAGGGTTAGTTGCATAATATATTATTTAAACTTTTATCTTGCATATTTTTATTTTGTCAAAGATTTCATGTTTTTTTGTAAGTTATTATCAAATTATTATGATATATAAATAGATATAAATTTTGTTTTTCAAATAAACTTTTGTTAGATTGAATTAAATTTAAATTTATTTTCTAAGATAAAAATTATGTAATAAGTCGTGTTAAATTTAAAATTCTTCTTTTAATATATTTCTATTTTACTTTTACTTTTTAGGTGTTTTATACATGTGAAAGGATATTCTGAATGAAATCACACTCCAAATAGCATAATAGCACAGTTATATTGGTCTGCTTTGCGGTCTATGTGTCCAACATGATTTTATTTTGTTTTATTTCTGCGTAGACCTAATATTGGTGTTGTTGAACATATAAGCTTTAAATAGACAATATTTATGATAGAGAATTTACATAAAAACAATAAACTTTCTTAGGATTGTTCATGATTATATCCAAGTAAATTCTATGTATTATATGGTTGAGACTTAAATTATTTTTTATGACTGTTGATTATATTCATTCTCTTAATTTATCTTTTATTCATTTTATATTTATGCAAAAAATTTAACCATTGATTTACATATTCATAAATATTTTTTAATAGAATTTGATATATAGTTGAACTTAATTACATTGGACAGAAGAATATATTTTCAAAACTGTAGTTTTCCTGTGTAGAGAAAATCTTCAGAACGTTCGAATAACATTTTTATCATACATGAAAATAAGACAGGATTGGCAAATACTTCAATTTCCATAAATTAATTTCGAAACATGATACAATCACCAACTCAATTGCACCATATATGATGCTACTTTTCAGCTCTCCACATTTCTGCATACTGAAAAAAAATAATCACAATGCATGAACAAAACCCAACTGCATCTTTTCTTATTTACATACAGAATTCACTGTCGTCTTCCCATGCACACAAAAAAGCATGATCTCTGAACAGTTCATGCATATTTCGAAAAGGCTACGATATTAAGCTCTTGGGGTTGTATGATGGAACTCCAGTGTTCCAAGTTATTAAAATTGTAGTCTTTGTTCAGATCACGCTCGAGTTTTTCTTTCCCAACATCAAGTTCTTCGCTTAGTTTTTTATTGAGTGAAGCATACAAGTCCAACTCCTTCTCTTCAATGTTTTTTCTCTTCAGTGGATTAAACAAACCCTGAGGTGTCATAAACTGTGCTCCAATTATTACATTCGAGTTCTTATTATGCAATGAAGCATATGCTTTTCCATCATCATTACAACCACAGCCCGAGCCTGAGGCTACGCCAATAGAATCAGACACAGAACTCTGAGAAGCGAGAATATAAGGCAACATTGGATATTCATTATGCACACAATTTTTGGCTGGTTCAGGATTTGAGGTCTCATTCATCTCTTCAAAGTGGGTTGGTGCTTCATAAATAGAGTCTTCCCAAATGCTTCTTGTGCTGCTAGTTTTCTGTCGGACCCGGCACAGCACCCACTCATCCAGCTGCAGCACATGGAGAAAAAACAAAAACAAGTTTCAAAACTTGATATATTGTATCACTTTAGCCACAAAAAAACTGGTTTTTTTACACATCTTGTACAAATTTGCCCATATACTATGTAAAAAAACCTAGAAAACCACTTAGAATATGGAAAATTGAAATCATGCTATTGTTGACATACTCTCATGGATCCTCTTTGCTGTGGAATGAAGTTCATGGAATTGTGCAACCTGTACTCGTGCATGATCCAATCAGTTTTAGATCCTTTTGGTGCTCGACCCTTGTAGAACACAAGGGCCTTCTTCACTCCAATATTCTTCATTCCACATGAAGAAAAAATGGGTCTGTCAGTGCCAGTAGCTTTCCAATAACCAGAAGCAGCTGCTCTATTAGGCCTCACTCCATTGGGATACTTCCTGTCTCTGGGAGTAAAGAAATACCATTCATCCTCCCCAAACAAAGCCTTACCTGTTCAAAATTCAAAACCTATATTACTTTAAGATGAATAACAACACACGCTTTATCTCACTGGATGAATAATACTTTCCAGAAAACAATGAAACAAAAACTAAATCACTGCAATTGCTAACACAGACTTTGGAGCTCCCATGGATTATACTTGTAAAGATCTATTTCTGCTATGAATGAGGCAGGAAGAGGTGATGATGTCACTTTGTTTCTCAGATAGTGAATGATCAGCTCTTCATCAGAAGGGTGGAATCTAAACCCAGGAGGGAGTTGGATTTCTGAATTACCATCTTTGTCCATGAATATAAAGATACAATGCCTCTGGAGGAACAACCTAGAAAATGCATCAACCAGTTGCCGATATTTTCGCTCAAAAAGGGTGTAAGCTTGAAACTACTGTGCATGGTGTTTATATATATATATATATATATATATATATATATATATATATATATATATATATATATATATATATATATATATTTTTTTTTTTTATATAT
>Ga0099822_1012210_pt1 | contig 10314 bp, 7 predicted proteins | sample CowpeawhiteBW_FD_76839 | JGI IMG/M metagenome (GOLD analysis project Ga0099822, IMG submission 76839) | Root nodule microbial communities of legume samples collected from California USA - Cow pea white BW | ecosystem: Host-associated > Plants > Roots > Nodule | place: USA: California | collected... | reverse complement strand
TAAATCATATATATATATATATATATATATATATATATATATATATATATATATATATATATATATATATATATATATATATATATATATATAAAAGAAAGTCATGTGCTTATTTAGATTTTTCTTTCAAAACTATCATTACCTACATTAATGAAGAGATAATGCTTATCTCTTCATCTTATCTTCTTTTTATTTTATTTTTCTTTTTATTTTCTTTTCTTTTTATCTTCTTATTTCTTCTTCTTCTTCTTTTTCTTTTTCTTTTCTATATTTTTTTTATCTCTTTTACAAGATTCTTCATATTTATTTTTTTTACACACACTTATTTATTTAAAATATTTTTACCTTATATATATATATATATATATATATTATTTTTTTGTTTTGTTTTCATTGTTATTTTCAATAAGTAAAAACTACATCATGATAAAATATATTTTTAATGTTTAAACTACATCATAATAAAATACAAAACATTAGTAAAAATAGAATATTTTCTAAGTGTTTTATTTAAAATAAATAATACAGTTTATTAAAAATAGGGATGTTACACAAGCCTCTTATGTGTGTGTAATAAAATTGTACCTTTTAGAGAAGATAATCGTACCAGAACCAACAAATCTACTAAACTGCAAAGTTTTACATGGAGATCGGTATCAAGCTGTATATATCTCCATTGGGAAAGGAGGGACATACCATATAAGTTTTTTGTCGATTTTCCCTTTTCTCTTTTGCAATATACAATCCTTTTTGCAAAAACAAAAATAAGTTAAATTAAACAGTTATGTATAAAATCTTTGTTTGAACATTTTGTTTTTTCCATTAGAATAATGTTAAAATTTTAGTTATTGTTGGTATATGTTGTACAAAAGTTTAGCATTTTTAGATGAGGTAATTGAATCAAAAAATCACCAAAGCGATCTCTCTTGGTAGTTTGTTCATAGAAAAGTTGAATGTTTCTATCCATGTTTATCTGTGTGAGTATTAATTGGTCTAAAGAAAGATTAATACTTTACCGAATTGCATGCACACATCTAATAATTGTTCATTTTGTAAACACCTATAAAGACAAGGACAATAAAAATGAAGATTGTAAGAATGAAGCTAGTAAGGGTTCAACAAAAAAAAATTAGGGCCACAACTGGTTTTCCTTTTTTAATTTGCGGTAAGCCTGAACATATATAAAGAAGAAATGTACCAAATATCATGCTTGACATACAAAGAATGGTATGTTTCTTATTTTGGTCTATTCTGAGGTCAATTTAGCTTTAATACCTCAAAACACTCAGTGGTTAGATTTTGGTAACACCATTAATATTAGGGTTTCAAGGAATGTTGCTTGAGCTACCAAAAGTTGATTAATATTGAAAGATAGATCTATGTTGGAGATGGAAAATCGAATGAGGTGGGAGCTATAGGACATTTTAGATTATTATTATTATTGTTGTTGTTGTTATTGTTATTATTATTATTAAGCACTAAATTTTATTTGGATTTAAAAGACACTTTTGTTGTACCATCATTTAGACAAATATTTGGTTTCAATTTCTTATTTGGACAAATATGATTATTTGTGTTCATTTAGAATCCAGTTATTGTTGAAACTGGTTCACTTTTGGCTTATGTTAATCTATAGTTGCTTGACATTGTAATTGCCTATAGTGAATCCTTTAATGCACAATCACGTGGTACTAAGCGTAAAATTGGCAATACTAACTCACAGGCGTTATGGTATAGGCTCCTATGTCACATCTCTAAAAATAGAGATGACCGACTTGTGTCAAATGAGATATTGGATTCCATTAACTTCACAAACTTTGATGTTTGTGTTGAATGCATTAAAGACAAACAGGCCAAAACAAAGAAATTAGGTGCATATAGAACTACAAACAAGCATCTTAGGATTGATACATATAGACATTTGTGGTCCATTTCCTAGACTTTTGTGGAATGGTCAATATAATTTTATACAATTCATAGAAGATTACTATAGATGTATGGAAAGGTATTAAAGATTGCAACTTACATTCTAAATAGAGTTCTAACCTAGGAAGCTGTTGAACACCTTATGAGGTTTGGGTTGATTGAAAGCCTAGTTTGAATCATTTTCGTGTATGGGGATGTCTAGCTTCAGTAAGACCTTTTAAACCAAATAAAAAATAAATTGAACTCTCGACAATAAACAATTATTTTAGTGATTATTCTGAAAAGTGTAGAGGCTTTAAATTTTATGATCCCAAATTGAAGACAATTTTTGGGACATAAACTACCACATTTTTTTGAAAATATTGAGTTTGGGATGAACAACAAGATTAAAGACTTTGTCTATTGATAACAGTTCTAGAACCAATTCATACAATTGCTTTCGATAAAGCAAGTTTGAAACCTTACAAAATATTTCTATTCAGGATAATTTTTTTGTTTGTGAAGAACAAACTCAAGATAAAACTCGAGATCCTCAAGAACCTATGTTATGATCCAATATCTTTAAGGAGATCTATAAGAGAAATGAAAAGTTCTATTCCAAATGATTACGTGATGTTTCTCCAAGAACACAAGAAAAACAATTGAATGATAGAAAATGACTCAATCAACTTCTATCAAGCCGTACAAGATTCCAACTCAAAAAAGTGGAATGAAGCAATGAATAAGGAATGTAACAAGGTTTGAAAACTCGTCACATTACTAGAAGACACAAAATCCATTGGTTGCAAATGAATATTTAAAATCAAACGAGATTCCAAAGGTGATATTTTACAATAAGAATAGTTATAAAGATTAAGTAAATGTTAATAAATAGAGTAAGAATTAATAGATAAAATATATTGAATGCCACATCGTTTTACTCTTTTTTGTTTTAAAAAATGCAAGTGATTTAAAAAACAAAATAGGGAAATAAGGGATACATTTAGCATCCCAACCGGTAACAATCGTCTAGTGTTCCTGGATATATTTAGATTAAGGGCAAATAAAATACAAAGTGAAAAGTGAGAAAACCAAATTAAACAAATTAGGGTAATGATATTTTGACCCGCTTTTTTATCTATTTTTAATTCACTACTCCAATCACCTTTAAATTATTACATCACACCACTAGAAAAAATAAAAATAGATAACTAAAAGACGATTAGAATGATAAATTAAAAGTGAGTGAAAAAAAATTGATCAAAATATCATTATCTAACAAATTAATATATTCTAAATGTAAGGATCAATTTTGACTCTATAAAAATCACGGGTGAAATAATACCAAGAGTAATTACCCTAATTTCTAATGCCAAAAGTACGAAAAATATCTTCACATCTATTTCCTTCCATGTATTGTCACATTTGCGATACATGTTTTTAGAAACTGATTTAGTGATGAAATTTTTTTCAATTTAGACATAAAAAAAAAGGTCGAAATACCAATTTCAATATCAGTCAATTGAAATATATAAAAAATTATTTAAATAAAATAAATTTTGCCTGTACAAGCAACATAGCTTCAAGGTTTATCAAGCATGAAAAAATAGCATTTCAGTCCCAAATTCAAGAAAAGAAAAGGAAAATTAAGGGTGCTTATCCAATTTCTCTACTAAAATTTATCCATGAATAGTGGACTGATGATTACAAAGCTCCTATTCATTAATCAAACGGTACTACAATATCTAGTATAACAAAACAACCCCAAAAGCAAAACCAAATTTCAAGCATTCAAATCATGATACATTACAATCTCAAAAACAATATGGTACTTAAAAAAAAATAGAAAGAATTCCACAAGGAAGCTTATCATTCAGCAGCTTCCAAATTATCATATTGCCAAGGGTTGAAATCTGGTCTGCTATCAGGTTCATCAATGCACTCAGAAGTATCTACAGCAGCACGATGTTGAGTATATTTACCATTGTATTGGTACACTTCCAATTCACCCCAAGGTGTTGTAGTTATTTCATCTGTCAAATCAAACCATCTTGGTGTGAATTTATGGTTCTTGGCCTCTCGGTTTCTCTTCTCAGCTCTTTGCCTCTCCTCCAAACTGATAAACAAGTTTAAGCACATGCAAGGTAAGAAATTAGGATCTCTGAGGTCCTTATAGAAAACATTACAAATTTTAAAACTTTTGTTCGTCTTTGTTACCTGCTCTTCTCATAACCAGATGTGGATAGATCACCCTTCTCAAGGGCCATTCTATCAGGACGAAGACGAGAATCAGATGCCAACAACTTCTTGGGAGCAGTGTCAAAGCTATTAATCTTATGCGCAAAATGTGTGTATTGAAATTTGTCCTTCTTAGGGGCATCTGCAACTCTCCAAACCTGTGCAGAGTGGAGCAACATCATTTAGAAAAAAAGAGATGCATTAAACTTCACTGTAGAAGGTTGAATAACGAACCTCTTTCAGATCAGTGCCTGGAAGTGGTTCTCCTTCTAAGTCACAAACTTGGTAACTCATAAACTCGTTCCATTTTCCAGTCATCAGTATCTTGGGCTCGTCAGCAGAATTATACACGTATCCATCCACTTCATACCTACCCGCACTGTAAATGCAAAAATCTTTTCAAGTTAGATAATGTGTGACAGCAGCAGCGAAGAAGTTATGGAATAAAAACATGGTATGATGAGCAAGTAATAGGTTAAAAGTGAAGATTTAATGGCAAGAGAAAGTAGTCATCATACCCAAACCAACCACATGGTTGAAAATACAGCACCACTTTGTCCCCTGTGGTCAGATTTGTCAAGATCATCTCTCCAGGTGAATCAATCCACGTTCTCCCGAAAATCAAGTTGCTAACTTTTGTAGGAGGAGGCACCAAATCAAGAACCACACCATCTTTTTTTAGGGTAACACGTGTTCTGCATCCATGTAAAAGTATGTTACAAATGACTACAATGTAAGAAAGAAAAATGTTCACTAATGAAGTTAGTTGCCGTAGACTTATGGCATACAAAAAAAAACTACACAATAAATTGAGGTAATAAACTGATATGAAACATCCTTTGACATAAGATTCAGTGAAGAATCCAATTCCACAAATATAAGTAAAAAGGAAGATATGTGAAAAATGGTAGAGAAGTATCACCTTCCGAGAGGATATACATCAACTGAGTTGCCCAGAAATTTGGTTTTCAATTTCGATGTCACATCATAAGTGAAATGTTCATTTTCAGCATGCCCAGCACTCATTGGGGGGTGATGGCTGACCTGCAGCAGTTTAATTTTACATGTACTCACAAGTCAGAACCATACTTAATACAGAAGCTTCACAAAGTAACTGAAAATTTTGAATACTCCTATTACAATATGCATATCAAGGAGGCCATGCCTTACCCCCACCCCGCAAAATGAAATAGGAAGAGGCATACAAAATTTGTTGGTTCAGCATTTTGTTTGAAGAACTGACAAAAATAAACAGAAACTTAAATGCACCTGCTCTGCTATAAATGTTATGTCACCATGGTTAACCATTTCGTAAGTTTCACCAAGAATTGGATTGAATGGCTTCCATGTTCTCTGATATGCATAGTAGACAGATATGAAGAATGATGCTGCAAAAATCAATTGTAAGCTCATATTCCATGCAATGTATACAGAAATAACAGAGACAGGGTGAAAGTAATCCGTACAAGCATATACAAGTCTCATGTATGGATCCTCAGTCTTGTCTGCCATATCCAACAGGTAAGAGTACTCCATAAGCTGTGAAATTTATTGCAATCAATGAAATTGAACCAGCAGGAAACTTGCTAAAATATGATTTGTGTCAACGTAGTAGCAACGAAATACAGCAATGTATACAAATGACTCATACCTCAGCCATTTTCTGCAGCATTGTCATTGGCTCAAAAATGATAACCGGGAGTGTCACCATTGATGTGATATCGGACCCAACATACTTTTGCATCATTTTCCAGTAACTATCTCTCTCCTGTAAAGTAAAGGACATAACATCCAGAGATGACAAAACTACAAAAGGGTGGAAAAAATCTCCAAAGTTCATTTTGAGATAAAAACAGACTCATTCAGATAATTAAAATGCAATTGGTTTACACTGCATATTATCTGTCAACAATGCCAATAAGAAGCTCACCCTAACATGCAAACTAGACCACATATGTTTGCTAAAGCGGAAAACATCACGGTCAATAAGTCCATTCTCATCTCTCTTTTAGAAAAAAGATGACAAGCAGCAATTTGATCAATAAACCTAGATTCAGTTAACTTCAGTTTTTATAAAGGAATAAGTCCATGCATGATAAATTTTCTTTGACTCAGATATGTTTTCATCCCCTAACTGTCTCCATATTTTGTTTAGACAGTATGTGTGCAAGCTAGTGATCTTTACTTTTTTTTCACTTCATCATGCAAATTCAAACACAGAAATAGAATAAGTGGTATACCTCTTGTTTCCAACGTCCCTTCTTTGCTTCTTCTTCAGCATCTTCAGTCCCTCCTTCTGGGTTAATAACCTCCAGTCCCTCATAGGCCATCATACTGAATAATGGTGTCAACAAAAAAAAAAAAAAACTTATTAGACCATGAAATCGAATCAGGCAGCTAGAAGCAACAACAGCCAAATCAAGAACATATTAAACCGAAAGATAAACTCGAATGCACAATTCTGAACTAGATCAGAATATATTAAAACAATCAATAATCTCTTGCATCAATCCATGCATCCATAAGTGTGAAACATCCGTAAGCTAAAACACAACAGTGATATCATAATAAATTCAACAACCCAACAATCAAAAATTAATTAAGAAAGATGATCTTCCAAAGCAAGCATCTCTTGCATCTAGCAGTGTTAAAATGTTCAATAAAAGGATAAATCAATTATCTTGAGACACCCCAGATGAACGAATTACAGAAAAACACCATCAAAACAGAGAAATTCAACAACTTCAAAAATCCAGACTCCAAAGGATTCATACCCATTAACGGATTTGGACATAGCACTGCCAAAATTGGACAAACTGGAAGCAATAGAAGCAAAAAAGCCTCCACCACCAGAAGCAGCAGCTTGCTTAGGATCATTTGGAGCCATGGTAAAAATTGAATCAAAGAAAGAAACCCAATTGAGAGAAGAGAAGATTGTTGGAGAAAGAAATAGTAGCAAACCCGATCTACTGAGACAAATAAAAAAGGGTATGCTGCACTTAAATGTGGTTTATTTATGAAAAGAAGGAATAGTGAATAATGAATATTTAAAAAACAATAGTAATATTATTATAATATGTAGAGAACAGCAAAGAAAGCAGTGATTTTGGTTGGCGGTTCTCGAATTTGAAAAGTCCAACCAGACCGAATGGAAAGTGGGGGGATGTTTCTTCGTTGAAGTGAGAACAGAATACAAATCAAAGAAGAGTTTGTTCAGCACGCGCCTATAGAGCGCGTGCGAGTGATGGATTAAGTTGAGTTCAGAAAATCCAAATTGGCGGCTTTACGAGGAACATGAGAGGCTGTTTTGAGAGTGCAATGAGAAGGATCACAAACTCTTGCCGGCTTCTTTGTTTGTGTCATCATGTGAATTACGTACATGTAACAATGAGATTAGTTTGAAATAAGTATGAAAGTAAATTATTTTAACAATTAATTATTGTTATAATTGATAAGAATTAGTTTTTCATTGAGTAAAATTGGTAAAAGAATCATTTTAGAATAATTAATTTTCTTTTGAAAATTAAAAATAAGGTTTTTGTAAATTGTAAAGGAATAACCATTTGTTATAAATGTTTTATTTCATAAAATAATTATATATTGGAAAAATATTCTACAAATTTTAATTATTGTTTCAAATAAGTAGCTGAAATTAGAAAGAGTTTGTATGTAAAAGAACTAAAATAGGAAAATTAATATTTCTCAAACATACAGTAAAGATGTTTTTTTAAAATGTATATTTTTTTAATAAAATTATACTTTTTGTGATAAATACGGAATGATAACAAGGATATTCTTACAGAGTGTATTAAATGTATTTATTAAATAATTAATAAAATTTGGAAATTTAATGCATGATATATTATTCATCAATATTTATCAATTATTTTTGTCATCCATAATATTAGGTTTTGTCAAAATAATTAATGTACATTTACTCATTTTTCTTTGTTAGAACTCTTTCTAAAAGGTAAATCTTATAATCAAAGTCAGTAGATAAATTATAAACTAAGGATCCTAGAAATATGGTAACATCAACTTGCAACTCTATCCATTATTTAGTCAAATGGTCAACTAATTACTTTGAAGTTATCACACACCTTCTTTCTAGGTACACAATAATATCTTAGAGGAAAAATCTCCATATATTTGTATATGAATTTTTTATGTTACAAAACTAAGAAAGTTTTCTTTGGAAAGAAAAAAACTATGATCAAATTGATATGTTAAAGGTTAACTTCTTAATAAATAGTGACATGATAATATACAAGATTTGTAAATGATTTTTAGTTCTTATAAAAGTAATTTTTGATGGTAGATCCTTGACAAAGATCTTAAGTATAAAATTTATTATTTACAATATCTTATATTAAAGGAAAAGATAATATCTCCTTCATGGAAAATACAATTTTCTACATAATATTTTCAAAATAATTAAAATTCTTACAAAAGAAATCAATATGAGATGTTACAAAAATTTATTCAAGAATTTAAACTTGGATCTATTACTAGAAGGAAAATTGTATGAGATCTCAAAGTAAGATTTTGCCCTAAAAATGTTCTAAGAAAATTGATAATGAAAAAATTGCTAAGATATTCATAAACATTCTCTACATGATAAAATAACAATTAGTATGACATCTTTACTATTTTTAACATGTCAACACTCAATTAGGTCTACATTTAGATAAGGGAATTTTGCTTGATAAATTCCTAAAAAACTCAAATACAACATCTTTACTATAGCTTCCTTGTTGACTACAAATACTCTTCTATTTTTCCTAACTTCCATAGATCTTTTCTTGAATCCACCAAACATTTACTATCTTCCTTTAGTCATTCCACATTCACCTCCAAATATACTAGATCACTATTGAAATATTCTTCCCTTTCTCCATTCTAACAAAATCACCAAATCATCTCATTAAATTATTTGTAACTCTAATTACATCAATGAACTTTTTACCAATAGTTATGAACTTCATTTGTATTTCCTTTCTCTCTTTTTTATGAAAAATTATCATAGACATTTCGGTACAAAATAGAAAAGACAATATCAAAATAGTTCTAACAAATCATACCCATATAACAAGAAAGTTGGGATAACATTCCCATGACTTATTCTTCAATTCACCTTTTCGTCTAAAAAAATTTAGTTATACGTAGCATGTGAGAATAGTTATAGGGTTAGGTTGCTAGTACGAAAGAAAGAGAAACTATAAGACATATCCCTAATAAATATATTCTTAAACTATAAAATGTTTTCACCTTTAGCTCCATCATTATCTCTTTTTTGGCTAAGCCTTAATGTAAAATCTATTATAAAATTAAAGAAAATGCTCTCATTAACGTTAAAAGAATTTTTAAGTCATGAAAACAATTTCAAAATATTCAAACAAAACCTTACATGCTTCAATAAAGCCTTTGAATTCAAATGTAATTAAGTAACTACATGTTTTTCTCTTTCTTTCGAAAGAAAGAATGTATATCTCTATTTTTTTTTTAATTTCGTTTTCTATTTTTGTGCTAAAAAAAGCAAGGAGGATATATAATACATGGTTTAATAGGTTTCTTTCTCATATTTGTTTATTTTTTTAATGTAATCCTCGACTTTTGAGTTTCTAATTTAATCACAGTTTTATTATATAATTGCTTCCATTAAAGTAGTGTTACCAGTGTGAGAAAGTGATAACGTGATATAATAAATTAAGACGTTAACAATTAGAAATTGAAGAATAATATTACATTGGTAGTATTGTTATAGTTGAATTTATTACAAGTGTGTTTAGATAACAAATGCCACATATTGTGAATTTATTAGGTCAAATTTTCTCTCTCACTCTCTCTCTCTTAATGCTAACAACAATTTAAATGAAAAAGACTAAAATTAATATTTAGAAAAATTAGAATCAAAATTGAGAATTCGAAAAATTACGGGACTACTTAAAAAAAATCAAATAACAAACCTAGTTAGCCATAATATATAATATAATTATTGGAAAGAATTGAAAAAAAAAAAGAAGAAGCAAAGTAATATTATAATATATATATATATATATATATATATATATATATATATATATATATATATATATATATATATATATATATATATATAAATATATATATATATATTTAAAATTAAATATAAATTCTATAACTCTCACATAT
>Ga0099822_1012208_pt1 | contig 10315 bp, 5 predicted proteins | sample CowpeawhiteBW_FD_76839 | JGI IMG/M metagenome (GOLD analysis project Ga0099822, IMG submission 76839) | Root nodule microbial communities of legume samples collected from California USA - Cow pea white BW | ecosystem: Host-associated > Plants > Roots > Nodule | place: USA: California | collected... | reverse complement strand
TGATATTATTATTATTATTTTCTAAATTTTAGATATATATATATATATATATATATATATATATTTTATTAATATCAAGAGAACCCAAGATTCTACATGATAAAAGATTTAATTATCAAGCAAATCCGAGATTTGACATGATATTTAAAATGATTTTATAATTTTTATTTTTTATTATTATTAATTTAAAAAAAGAATTAAGAGTTCGTGAAGGAGTGTTTTGATTATCAAGCAAATCCGAGACTTGACATGATATTCAATACTTATATAAAAGAAATAATATAATTTTTTATTTCTTATTTTTTTTATTTATTATATCTTTTTTAGAGAGAATTAAAGCCTACAAAAGAAACTTTTTTATTTATCAAGATAAAAATAAAGGAAAAAAGAAAGGTTGAGCACAATAATGACAAACCTAAAATTATCTAACATGAGAACCCCGAACACATTTAATCATACAACAGTTCAAACCATCATATATTTGATATTATAAGAGAATCATGAAAAGCATTAGGAGCAAAGGGCATTTACCTTAAGGTGACCCCTTTTGCGCGTCATGAAAAGCATTAGGAGCAAAGAGCATTTAGGTGACCCCTTTTGCGCGTGCTCTGGTAATAAAAAAGGAGAAGAGTTTTTCGAATTTTGTTCTCTGGCATTGGAGAAATTTTGTGCTTATATAGGGACCTTGGCATACCATTGAAATCCTAGTCTTTAATTATAATAAAATATATGAGGAATGAATTGGTCCTGATGAAATATATTATAGAGATTAAATGGTCACATAATATCCACGGTATTGAATATAATTATTAACAAAATATTGTCTATAATTACTATAATCATATTTTCCGTCACATAAAAATCGTCATCAAATCATAACATATTTTTCATACAATTGATTCTAATTATTACCTGGAATATTTTCTTTTAACTATTAAAATCGTACCATTCTCTAAAAGCATTATTATCGGGAATATTTGCTTCTATTTTAAATAATACCTTCCCAGACTGACAACGCAAAGAGACACATCACATAAGTGTAAATGCAAGATATTTATTCAAATTATTATAAAAAAATATTACTACTAATATTATACCCTTCTCTAAGAACAAAAATGATGAAATGTCCTTTTCTGACATGTCATGTGAAGAGTGTAAATAGCAAACAGTGGGGGTGAAAATATGTACAAAACATTTGGGCTCATGAAAAGTGTGATAATTAAAAATAAATTAGATTCTCTTTTCTCTTGGTTTTATCTTCTTTTCTTCTTTTTTTTTCTTTTTTCCTATGGTAGAATTAAAGTTAAAAAATATCTACCATCAATCAAAACATATTATTTATTTTATTATTATTATTATTTTAACAAAACAACTGCATTTACTTGGACGAAATTGGGTGTTGAAAGTTGCCCCTCTTTACTTAGATTTGACTAGATTATATGTAAGTAAAAATTTCATATTATCATAGTAAAAGATAAGTAAAGATAAAAACACTAATTTCGTCCGAGTTTCAAAAATGAAAAAAAGAGAACTCGACCATTGCCTCGCAGAGGGCCGATATAACCAAAGAAAACCTGCACTTGATCATTGCCTCGCAGAGGGCCAATATAACAAAAGAAAACTTGCACCCTAACATTGCCTCGCGGAGGGCCGAGATACTAACAGAAAACCTGACCTCGACCATTGCCTCGCGGAGGGCATATATAATAAAATAAAACTTGACCTCGACCATTGCCTCGCAGAGGGTCTGTAAGACCCGAAAAATTTAAATAATTAATTAAATAATTATTTAATAAAGACGGGTAGTAGGAGTCTTTAAGGCATTTAATGCGGATTGTTATAGTGTGGAAAAGTATTAGTTCAAGTGGTTGAGAGTACTTGATTGTGTGAGAGGACTTGGGTTCAAGTCCTATGTATACCATTTATGTGCTATTTAATTTATTATTTTAAATATGTGCGAGATCATGATGAGTGACAATATAATTATAGAATTATATAAATTATCATGAAACATGAATTGGTTGAATGGTTATGCATTAATTTGACATTTGGCATGGTATAGGTTCAAACCTTGGTGAACCCAAATTAAACTTTCTTTTTGCCAAAATTTCCTTTAGCATGAAGGTGAAAGGGCAAGGAAATCCTAGCAGCCAAGGGGGCTGGAAAACCATTATATAATTGCCAATGAATGGCAATTAAACTCAAGTTTAATGGTATTTTCATTTTATACCATTTACCTCTCATTAAGACCATTATTAGGGACCAATTAAGAGAAAGAAAGAGTGGTTTAGGGACTGTTATTGTTGCATAGCCTTAGGTATACGAAAATGGAGAGTGTAAGGTGAGAAGTAAGGGAAGCAAGGAGCTGTATTGAGATAGAGTCAAAGGAACATTGTTGGTGATCAAGAGGGATCTCACAACAAGTCCAAAAATAAGCTAAGGAATCCAAGTTAGGGGAGCTGTTTACGTTGGTTTTATTTTGGTTATGATAAACTATGCCATGTGTGAATGAAATTGCATGTGTTCCTTGTGTTTTATGAGACTTTTCGCAGTTTTCTGAATTTTCCACAGAAACTGCCTGACGGTGTTGAAGAGCCGCTAGGCGACTCACTTTCAGGACCCAAAAATTTCAGGACCCAAAACTGGGTTTTCTTCATGCACCGCCTAGCGGCAAGGTGCTGCCCGCCAGGCGATACGAACTTGCTTGTCCAGTTCTTGCGGGTTTTGGGGTGTTTCTGTGATGCTAGATGTTTGGGGTTAATTTATATGATGTGAGTCTGATTGAGGAAATGGGAAGTTCTTATTGGTTCTGAGTGTTTGGGCATCATACATAATTGAATTACATGTGAGTCACAGTCAAATTGGACGATAATCGAATTAATATTATTTGGGGTTGAGAATATTATTGTGACACTAAGTTAAGCAGAATAAGGTAAGGGGTTTTCGTATATTGGGAGCCATAGGAATGAACCATGATCTTAAACCTTTGAGTGTAGCCTTTGAATCGAAAAATCAATGGAAAACAGAGTAGTTGGGGATTTGTTAAAGCTCGCAGGTGCAGAGAAGAAGGTTAGGGTTCCTGGAACAGCAAGAACAGCTTGGCGGGACATTGGTTACCGCCAGGTGCCATACCAAAGATGTGAGGGGTGCTCTGGTTCACAAAAAACGTTGTTTTTGTACTTTTCGCGCAACAGGAACCGCTCAGTGCTAGTACAGTCCCGCCAGGCGCCACCTTCCACTTTTGGGTGCTAGGTGCCACCACTTTTTCTGGTTTGCGCAGTTTTCGTAAAACTGCATTTCCCGGTTCGTTAACCGTCCGATTTGGGTGAAATTTTGACAGGAGATCCATAACATGTAGTTCTTCACTGTGAATGATGGAGATTTGATTTGGAGGACAGTAGCTAGAGATATACGTGACGCATGATTGGTTGTTTGAATTCTCTAATAGTATGATTATTTATGGATGATTAAGTGTTCTCAAGTGCTGGTATGGCCTTGATTGGTGAATGTATATAATAAATATATAGATGTGTGATTGATGAGTATGTTTTTGGTAGTGCTTACTAAGACATGATGAATATATGAACTTATATATGTTAGCTCAAATGTATGATGTTATAAGTGTGTGAAAAATGCTACCATCGATGATATCACTATGATCGATTGTTGCATGATCATGATGGGTTTTGGGGAAGTATGGGAACATGATAAATTTTGTTTTGGACATGAATTGATTGTACTTAGGTGTTTTGGCATGATGATATGTATTAATTACTAGGATTAGTGTGTGAAATTGATATTGAAAGTTGGAGGCCTTAAGATCTGTAAAAAGTGCCAAAAACTAGTAGCATTGCGCTACAGGTATGGCGCCTGGTGGCGTGGGGCAACTGCCGGGCGGTAGGGTGTAAAATAGTGGCAGTGGTCACTGTCAGCTCTAGGCGCCTGGCGGCAGGGTTGTGTCCTCTAGGCGGTGACGGAGTTGTGTGGTTTTGTTTTCTTCAGCGGTGCCTGGCGGTGGGGGTGTGACCGTCGGGCAGTTTTCTGCCAGTATTCGCCTAGCGGTGTCTAGGCGGTGCCAGGCGGTTTTGGTGGCTGTGTAATTGGTTATTGTTTTGATTAGTGGACTTAAAGGACTAGGTTCACTTACCTTTGTGCTTGGGCTTGATGGATTAAGTCCAATAGGGGTCTGGGATGTGCTTGAGTGGTTGAACGCATGATGGGCATGGAACTGGTTGAGTTCCCGTCGGCTACTATTGGGCGAGGAGTCCTTAGTATGGTGATTACATGCGTTGGACGCACGATGGGCAAGGAACTGTGATGTTCCCGTCAAATACTATTGGGCGAGGAGTCCATAGTATGGTGATTGCGTGCGTGCCAGGGTCCAAGTTGAGAAGGCTTGGATGTTTTACCACATACGAGGAGTTTGTGGGGTTGGACTATGAGTAGGATTGGCTCGTAGGGTTGGACCACGAAAGGGATAGTTCGTGGGAGCACAGTAAAGTCCCAAGACCTAGTTTCATGCATATGACTTATGAAGGAATATGAGATCAGGGGTGGGAAATTTGCAATTAAAACATATCAGAAAAATTTATTTCTTGGGATGGGTGTCATACTTATTTTATATTCATATGTGCATAGCTCACCCTATCTGTTTGTGTGTGGCGATGATCGGATAATTTATTATCCGGGAGCAGATGATTTGACTGGTGAGCCAAGAGATGCTTGAGTTTGGAGAGCGGGAATATATGGGCATTTGAAGATTTTGAATTTTATGATATTTTCATGTTTTTGGACATTAGCTATTTTAGCTTTTATAATTGTAATAAATTTGGATTACGAACATTTATAATGTAAGCGACTTTGCGATTTTTTTTATTTTCCCGGATTTTGAGAACACGTGATTATAAATGAGGTATTATCATTATTATCACGTCTTATTTTATTTTCTTTTGATTCGCTTGTATTATTTTAAAAGTAATATTCCTTAGGGATGTTACAGGGTCGATATGCAAAAAAAAAACTAAACTCAATCATTGCCTCGCAGAGGGCCGATATAACAAAAGAAAACCTAAACTCGACCATTGCCTCATAGAGGGTCGATATAGCAAAAGAAAACCTGCACTCGACCATTGCCTCGTAGAAGGCCGAGATACCCAAAAGAAAACCTGAACTCGACCACTGCCTTGCAAAAGGCCGATATAACAAAAGGAAAACTGACCTCAACCATTGGCTCGTAGAGGGCTGATATGCCAAAAGAAAACCTAAACTCGACCATTGCCTAACAGAGGGTCGATATACCAAAAGAAAACATGAACTCGATCATTGCCTCGTAGAGGGTCGATATATCAAAAGAAAACCTGACCTCGACCATTGCCTCACAAAGGGGCCGATATGCCAAAACAAAACCTAAACTCGACCATTGTCTCGTAGAGGGCCGATATACCAAAAGAAAACCTCAACTCGACCATTGCCTCGTAGAGGGTCGATATATCAAAAGAAAACCTAGACACGACCATTGCCCTAGAGAGGACTAATATATCAAAAGAAAACCTACACTCGACCATTGCCTCGCAGAGGGCCAAGATACCAAAAGAAAACCGGAACTCGATCATTGCCTCGTAGAGGGCCGATATAACAAAAGAAAACCTGACCTCGACCATTGCCTCGCAAAAGGCCGATATGCCAAAAGAAAACCTAGACTCGACCATTGCCTCATAGAGGGCCCATATATCAAAAGAAAACATGCACTCGACCATTGCCTCGCAGAGGGCCGAGATACCAAAAGAAAACTTGAACTCGACCATTGCCTGGTAGAGGGCGATATATCAAAAGAAAACCTAGACTCGACCATTGCCTTGCAAACGGCCGATATAACTGGTCTTGAAGGCTAGACAAAACTAGGCTTGGGGTGGCCAAATGAAACTGGTCTTGAGGGGCCAGATAAATCTGGGCTTGATGGGACAGTGCGAAACTTAGGTAGACAAAGATAAATTGGGCTTGAGGTGGCCAGATGAAGCTGGGCTTAAGGGGCCAGTGCGAAACTGGGCTTAGGGACTAGACAAAGCTAGGCTTGAGGTGGCCAGATAAAACTAGGCTTGAGGGGCCAGTGCGAAACTTGGCTTGGGCCAGACTAAACTAGGTTTGATGGGCCAGATAAAACTGGGCTTGAGGGCCAGATAAGTCTGGGCTTGAGGGGCCAGATAAAACTGGGCTTAAGAGGCCAGTGTGAAACTAGGCTTGGGCCAGACTGAACTGGGCTTGAGGGGCCAGATAAGTCTGGGCTTGAGGGGTTAGATAAAACTGGGCTTGTGGGCTAGACTAAGCTAGGCTTAGGGCTAGTGCAAAACTGGGCTTGGGGGCTAGACAAAGCTAAGCTTAAGGTGGCCAGATAAAACTGGGCTTGAGGGGCCAGTGCGAAACTAGGCTTGGGCCAAACTAAACTGGACTTGAGGGACTAGGTAAAACTGGGCTTAAGGGGCCAGGTAAAACTGGGCTTGAGGGGCTAGTGCGAAACTAGACTTGAGGGCTAGACAAAGCTAAGCTTGAGGTGGCCAGATAAAACTAGGCTTGAGGGGCCAGATGAAACTAGGCTTAAGGGGCCAGTGCGAAATTGAGCTTTGGGGCCAGTGGAAAACTTGGCTTGGGGGCTAGACAAAGCCAGGCTTGAGGTGGTCAAATAAAACTGGGCTTGAGAGGCCAATGCGAAACTGGGCTTAAGGGGCCAATGCGAAACTGGGCTTAAGGGGCCAATGCGAAATTGAGCTTAGGGGCTAAACAAGGCTAGGCTTAAGATGGCCAGATAAAACTAGGCTTGAAGGGCCAATGCGAAGCTGGGCTTGGGCCAAACTAAATTGGGCTTGAGGTGGCCAGATAAAACTGGGCTTGAGTGGCCAGATAAAACTAGGTTTGAGGAGCCAGTGCGATATTGGGCTTGGGGGCTGGACAAAGCTAGGCTTGAAGTGGCAAGATGAAACAGGGCTTTAGAGGCCAGTGCGAAATTGAGCTTAAGGGGCTAGTGCAAAATTGGGCTTAGGGGCCAAGGCTAGACTTGAGGTGGCCAGATAAAACTAGGCTTGAGGGCTAGACAAAGCTAGGCTTTGGGTGGCCAGATGAAATTGGGCTTAAGGGGCCAGTGCGAAACTGGGCTTAGGGATGTGTAGATCATTCATATGAATGAAGAGGACCATCAATCCGAAAAATATTAAAGAAGAAAAATTTTGTCTCTTTCTCATTTTCTTCGTTTTGAAACAAAAGGATTTAACAACCGTTCATGTGAATGAAGAGGGTTTTGATCCCAAAAGTGACAAAAAAATATTCATTTCATAAAAATAACTATGATGCATGTATATGATGCATGATTATTAAGACATATGTTATGGATTTTTCTTTTTTGAGCATTTATATGACTGTGCATGAATATGCTAACATAATATGATATGTGCATGAATACTCTAATATGATATATGCGTGAATAAGTTGGCATGTGTGCGACTCTTTTTTTTTCTTTTTGAACCAAATACTACATAGAACCTAATTTTTCTAACACATGATTAGATATTGTTTGTTTGATGATTGATGTGATATGTGTATGAATGCATGCAGATGCTAACACATGTTATGAATTTTCTTTTTATGAGTACATGAATATGTTGACGCTTGTTATGACCTTTTTTTCTAAAATTTACATGATATACGCATAAAATGTTGACGCATGTTATGTATTTTTTTTAACATTGATTATGATGTGTGATAATGCTGTTATGTTTTTTTCGAACATGCATAATGAATGATAATGTTGACATGACTAATGGATTTTCTTTTTGAACACTAATACAATATTAGTGTATGATGCACATGTTATGATTTTTTTTTAACAAAGTTGAAACTTTGATGTATGAATGCATGATGAAAGTTCCTTTGTTTGTTAATTTTTTTTTTCACAAAAGTGAATGATGCATGTATGATTAGATATGAATCTATGCATGAAGCATGCCCTCATGTATTTTTTCACTTTTTACATTGTATGAAACTTATTTCAATTGATTCCCAATTTGTTGTTATTTTTAGATTTTTGGAATCTTTTTGTTTTTATTTTATTTTCTTTGAAAAATATCCTTTGGTCTTATCAGTTTATTGAGAAACTTTTTTCTAAATCATTGCTTTTTGAATACTATTTGAGTGACATACATGAAATTGCCAAAGGTCTTGGAAGGGATTAGATGACATAATTAACTAAGGAGTTGCCCCAATTTGATAGTTAAGAGTTAACTTCAGGACATGAGGTGTGTTTGGGCTTGTCCAGTTATTGATAAAAATGATGGAGACTTCAAAATTTGCCCCAATTTGAGGATATAGATTGGTCTCGGGGTGCAAAATGTGTTTGAGCTTGCCCCAATTGTTGATAGCACGAGAATGTTGAAAATAATGGGAGACTTCATACTAGTTGCCCCAATGTAAGCCTGACAATCAAAGTCAATAATTGTCCAACATATGAAATGTAAGCCTGACAACCAATGTAGGAACAACAAGTGAAACGTCTTCCCAATTTATTTCAAGGTGAGAATAATGAGTAATGGTAGGAGAAAGGTAGATCAAAGTTTAGGATCAAAGCAAAAAATATGATAGGAAACGCATGAAGAATGAAAGAATGAGAGGGCATGACCTTGGTTTAACTTGACTACTCATGCTAATTTTGATCTTTGTGGAAACATGTCAACCAAAAATAAATTGCCCAAAACAAATCTTTGAACACTTTTTCAATCTTTTTTTTTTTGGACAAACCTCTTAACATGACAAAATATTTTCCTCTAAATTAAAGTTTTCGAAAAACAACAACCAATCAATTATTTGTGTGGACTTTATTAGGTTTGTATTGTGGCCAAGGCTAAGGGATATAAAAAAAATGGATAGTGAAGGCTCAAAATAAATGGTATAAAGGTGATTTAAATCTAACGTTGCCCCTAAAGATCATTTGACTACCTTTGTTCACCACTTTTTTTCACTTTCCAACTCTTGTTTCTATTTTTTTTTTGCATAACCATTTTTTTTTGTCTTTCCAACCTTTTTTTATTGGTGAATTACAAGTCAAATGAAATATATGCAAACATTATGTCAACCTCAGTGGGAAGGTGACCCTGGTTCAGGGCAATTAAAAAGAAATTTTAATTTTTATAGGCTTAAAATGGGTAACAAAGGAAGATCATTTTTTCTTGATAAAGAAACATGACCACACATCATTTCAACTCATGATTGTTTTACTTTAAAAAGCTTTAATCCAAAGGGGAAAAAAATTCAATCACATTAGAAGTTGCCCCTTGTTTGCCTTTATTTTTTTTTTTGTATTATTTTCTTTTTTTTTTGTTGTCTTAATTTTTTCCTAGACCACCCTCTTAGGTTTTCAGTCTAGCAGACTTTTCTTCATTTTTTTTTGTTTTCCTTCTTTTTTTCTGTGTTCAAAAACTCACTTCAATTTAAATTCATTCTAGGGCACATGCCCCCTTTATGATGATCTCCATGGAATACAAAAGAAATATTTATGAAGGCAAGGTGACGAGAAATGGGATGGGTAGGGAAATGAATTTGAGCAATTCCATATACACATATTAGAGCAATGTTTCAGAAGCATGCCACTTTTCATAAAAAAAATCTATTTATTCAACTAACTGATTTGACCAAAGAAAAATTTATTTTCTCCTATTTTTTCACTTTTGGCAAGATTCCATGAATTTAAAAAATTGCAAAACAATTAATTTTTAAAATTATTGTAGTGCAAATTTTTTTCAAGATGTGTTGATGCATGTTATGTGTTATGCAATTATAAAAAACATGCTTGAGATGTAATACATGTATGCACCTCGAGAGGTCCTTATTTACATGATATGTTGATGCGAATATGACACAATTTAACTACTTATTTTATAAAAAACAAATATAAAAAAAATAAAGAAATAATGCACACTCCCTTTGTGTCCTAGAAGGTGTAGAGAAAATCTATTTTCTGGTCTATGGGCTTTTATATGATTCTTCCAAGGATAGCTCTAAATTATCTCACAGGCCTCTAGAGCTGAAGTCAACCTCAAGACATAATCCACAACGATAGGCGATCTAACAGATGTGGCATGTCAAGAGGTAGCAAACTCTAGATGAAGTCTTCCCAATAGTCAAGTAGATCCGAGATCTAACATAACAATCGTTACACCTCCACTCCTTACAGCTAACTCAGGTCCGGGTATAGGACCCCAATATTAAAATGAATGCACTAGCCTACCATGTGTAGTGTGTGAATGGAGCAACCTAAGACTACCCAAACCCACAC
>Ga0099822_1012200_pt1 | contig 10323 bp, 8 predicted proteins | sample CowpeawhiteBW_FD_76839 | JGI IMG/M metagenome (GOLD analysis project Ga0099822, IMG submission 76839) | Root nodule microbial communities of legume samples collected from California USA - Cow pea white BW | ecosystem: Host-associated > Plants > Roots > Nodule | place: USA: California | collected... | reverse complement strand
ATCTTTGTCACAAATCTGAAGACATGAAAATATGTAGTTTTCTTTGCTTTGTCACTTACCATGTTGATGTCCCGAGACATGGTACATGGTTTCTATACTGTTAGAATACATTGTTAATTTTAACCACCTGTTTAAATGTGTTGTACTGTTGTATTAGTTGTGTTAGAATAGGTATTAAATATAGGTAGGAAATAGATGTATTGGAAAACTAATATATTAGTTGTACCTAGACTATAATAGTTGTACCTATCTTTGTCACAAATCTGAAGACATGAAAATATGTAGTTTTCTTTGCTTTGTCACTTACCATGTTGATGTCCCGAGACATGGTACATGGTTTCTATACTGTTACAATACATTGTTAATTTTAACCACCTGTTTATGTGTTGTACTGTTGTATTAGTTGTGTTAGAATAGGTATTAAATATAGGTAGGGAAATAGATGTATTGAAAAACTAATATATGAGTTGTACCTATCTTTGTACCTAGACTATAGTTTGATTTTTGTTCTTCCTTGTACTCCTTGTATCAAAATTCTACCAATACAAATTTGAAAACATATTAGAGGAGTGATCAGGCTCTCTCAAATTCATTATTCATTCTTTTATATTTTTCTCAAGTTGGTATCAGAGCATATCAATCTTGGTATGCCAGTCTCTGTCCAAATACATTGTCCTCAAGTCACTATTTGCATCGTCAGCAGCCGTGTGCTGCATTCCGCCACTAGAGATTCATCCTCCAACACTTGGGTGTAGTGAGCCTTGAGGAGGGTGAACAAACCCTGGTGGTCGCACATCCTAATTCTGGCTGACACACCACCACGCACCATGACTACCGCAGCTGCCCTAGATTCGTGTCTCACACCCCACCTTCTGATGGTCGGAATCTTTCAAGACCACCACCTTTCTGGACCACCACGGATTGACTTGTCGAAGCACTCAAAGCCAATTTCTACCCTTTTTCTTCGTTTCGGTACCATTTGGTGAAGTCTTTTAGAGTTATCACACTTTCTCTCACCTAAAACCCTAGATTTCTCTCTCTTGAAATCCTAGGTTGCATTGTGTTTTCTTTACTGCATTACTGATGGTCTCCCTGTCTCAACCTTACAAAATCAACTTGTAAGATGAGGTTTGCACCCAATTATATATTGTAACATGGCCTTTATCTCTTGTCGATGTGAGACTTTCACACACACCCCTCGTACCGAGATATATACATCTTGAGCGTGAGACTAGACATTAATAAATGGCCCAATAACGGGTGGAACAATAGACCCACAAAACCGGCTTGTAAGGTGAGATTTGCACCCACTTATACATTGTAAATTGGTCTTATCTCTAGACAATGTAGGACTTCCGATGCACCCCCTCACGCCGAGGCATATACATCTCAAGCGTGGGAATAGATATTAATGGGTGGTCTGATAGCGGGTAGAACAATAGACCCAACAAACAACAATGCTCACTAGGATAGGCTATAATAGTCTTATCTCTAGTCGATGTGGGATCTCCAACATAAAAGATCACTTTAAAACAATAATCATGTGATCATAACCCAGTAACCCACAACTGAATGGCATAGTCAAATAGAAAATCAACATCTAGTAGAGATAGCTTATACCTAGCTCTTTCACTTCAACATACCATATTTTCTAGGGTATGCCATATTCACTACATTCTATTTGATCGATTCTATGCCACCACCCATCCTCCAAAACTAGGTGAGCTAATTTCTATTGCTCTCAAAGCAGAACTTCTATTTTCTTCCTCTTTACCTCTCCATATGCACTTTTGTCTATGCCTTAACTCCAATAAAAATAAGAAACTGGCCATGAAATCCAGTGTCATTTCTTGGATAGTCTTAATTTCCAAAAGGTTGGAAGAGCTACTATCAGGACAACACATATATTGATTTTGTTGGTATTAGCATCTTTTAGGCTAGTCCTTTCTTCCGATTCACTTTAGATGTGCTTCATGACACTGATATTATGTTCCTAGTAGGTCACGGTTTCTTTTAAATTATTTCCTCACTTGTCTCATCTCTGAACCCCTTTGTTGTTCACAAATCATACCCACTACTTCTGGCCCAATTCTTTCCATCTTCCTAGAGACTCATCTCCTACACATCAGACTCTCCCCTTTGCATTGGGATTGTCCATAGCATTACACAAAGGCATCAACATTGCTACGCTCAATACACTGTCCTTTGTATGTATTCCCTTTAATAATCATCATTTTTCCTATTAACTTGCTACACTTTGGTGCATAGGTGGAGAGTTAATTTAGCATTTTATAGTATATGCATTTGGCCTCCATGTAGGAGCACAATATCTTTTAAAACATCCATTTCAAGTACATAAAACGGTTGAATAGTTTTCCTACATTGATGTCTTTTGTTCCTTCCAGATTGCTTTTCCACTTCTTGTATTTTAACAAGTACTCTTATCCTTCTTTCCATTTGTACTCTCCTTCTGTTATAATTTCTTCTTTTACCCAAAAGGATAAGCCTAAGGAAAATTGATAATATCTTATAGACCACTAGAACTTTGACAATTTTTAGTCAATCCAACATTAGTGCTGCAAAAACAAAAAATCTGGAGTTTGCTTTTTCCACACCAATTTCTATATATAGATTTGGAAGTACAGAAAAAAAAAAAAAATCGATGTAAAAGTAGTTCATATCTTACTCCACCAATATCAGGTCCTCCACGTTTGCTACCAATAGCATCTATCTCATCAATAAAGATTATAGAAGGTGAAAATGATCTTGCATTTCCAAAGAGGTCCTTAACACGTGATGCAGCAACCCCTACAAACATCTGGGAAGAAAAGACATTAAATGAGTCAATCTCATTTAGTTGTAAAGTTCCAAATAAATCAGGTTTAAAAATAATTAGGACAAGCCTTATCAAATGCAACATTTCACATTTCATGGGGACATGCCATCATGAAGTCCATCCATGTAAACAAAAGGAATATTGTGAAGCACATGATGTAGATACAAATAGTTAGCAGTTAGCACACTCTAATTAGAGTCAAATTTATCTCATTATCTGTGTGTAACTGATTGAAAGAGGAATACTAGATTCCATATTATTACCTATTGATTAATAAGTTGATGTCTCCATTTAACCTTGTTATTTAAATAAAAAAAAAATTGGTCATCTAAAGATACAAGTAGCATCAATTTGGTCCTTTAATAATAATACATCAAAATGGTCCTTTAATGTCAACTTTTGATATAATCCAATTTGAAGGACCAAATGATGTAAAAGTAGACACTAAATGACGATTTGACCAAAATTAGAGTTAACCTAAATTTAAGGTTAAATTATACATTTTATACAAATTTAAGGATAAATTATCTTTTAAAAATTCAATTTAGTCATTTATGTCATAAAGTGGTTCAAATGGTTTTTCCATAATGTTAAACCAAATTTGTTGATCTTTAAAATTAACATCTCATTCTATCCTCCATCTTCCTCCTCCACCCTCCTTCTCCTTCCCCCTCCCTCTCCACACCCTATATACACCCACAGCAAACTCTTACTCTTCTATCTTCACCATCCATTCATTCATTCAATTCCCTTTCTTCCTTATTTGTTCTCCCAAAAATAAAAATCAAACATTTGCTTTAAACAGGAATCTCAGCCTGAAATGTCACCCCAACTTTACACTCTTAGATTGAGGTAACCCTTACGGTTCTTGTTCTTGCCAAAATTTGAAAAAGAAAAAGGATACAAGAAAAAAATGATTTTCTTTGTTTGTTTCAAAAATGAAGTTTCTTTTGTTTTTGCTATTAGGGGAGTTTATGTCATTATATATTGTTGAAGAAGGTGTGGGTACAAGTTGGTGGAGGGGGGAAGAGGAAGGGGTTAATTGTTGTTGCAGGTAAGGTAGTTTAGGATGCGGTGGGGTAGGGGGTAGAAGAGATAAGATGTGGTGGGAAAGGGAGGAAGTGCAGTTGAGGAGTGGAGGAAGAAGAGGGGACTGGGAAGAGGGATACGGAGGTTGGAATGGTGGGTTAATTTAAAATGTTAATGGAGTTAAGTTCAGGCTGATGGAAGGACCATTCTAAAAACATACAGGACTAAATTAAAACTTTTAGAAGATAAGGGACTAAACTGAATAAAACATAAAAGATAAAGAATTATTTGTATAATTTAGCCTAAATTTTATCTACAATCCAGTTCATCAAAAATATAATGACTTTGTTAGGATTTAGATATTGAACCAAACAAAATTTTCAAAGTTCTACTTGCAAATTTCAATTAAATGCATATGAACATCTTTGGAGAAGTGGCAGCACCTCTACGAAATCTGTGCCATTGGCTGCAAAGAAAGGCAATCCTGCTTCACCTGCAATGGCTTTGGCCAGAAGGGTTTTACCAGTTCCAGGAGGCCCATGAAGAAGTACACCTTTTGGACAGTAAATTCCTTTGTCTTGAAAATCATCGTCATTCTTCAAAATTCGAACAATCTCTTGTAGTTCTTTCTTTATATATTCCTGGCCAGCAAAATCATCAAATGTAACACCAGTTCTTTCTTCTGCAGATATAAATTTAGCCCTGAGGGGAAACATAACAATTAGATTCTGGGTGTAAACAGATTAGCTGTCAAAATCTAATGCTTTTCTTTTTATTTGAAGAAGTTGCACCAAAAACTTCCCAACAATATTCAGAACTTCACTCATTATCATTAGTCAGACACCACTAAACCACATTTCTTATAACATAAAAGGTTTGCAAATATAGCTGTGTTGGTGTGCATCCCTCAACATGACCTAAATATCATCATAAAGATAAAGGAAAACAAAGACCCAAGAGATGAAATACCAGCAACAGCAGCTGTCCATATATCAAGCGAAAAAGAAATAATAAATAATAATGGTTGGGCAAATACAAGCAACGGATGCACTGGTTTTGCCTCTACGGTTTCCCAATACAAATATCTAAATTAAATTTGATAATGACAAATTCAATCATCAAAATTTCAGTTGCAAAGTAGATCTTGTCCAAGTTCTAAATAATTTATGCAGTGAGTAGAGCTAATACCCACATGTTTACAGTCAAGCAAGTGCAAAGTATTTTGGAAGTAAACAGTAAGTATCATAGTTCCCTTCCCCACAATTTAATTCTAAATCTCAAATAAAACTGCCTAGCCCAAAAGCATTAGCTATTTGATTAAGGTCAAATGATGATAAATATTCTCTAGCAATTATAAGTTGAATGTGACTATAGAGACTTTTGTGGATTCTGGTTAAAATATGTCTCTACCTTGCTTTGTCAAGCTTTTTCTTCTCCTCAAACTATTCAGTGGGTTAATAAAGAAGATGGATTAAGTGTCTTAAAAGATGTGATGCTTTAGACTTTAAGGTTTCTCACATTTATCATGAAGACAATTGTTGTGCTGACGGTCTTGCTAACATTGGGATTGACAATAGACTTGGCTATGTGGGTTAATGATCTTCCTTCTAGTCTTAGTTTAGATATTTTTGTAATAGGTATCAAATTCCAAATTTTGTTTTGCTTAGTTGTATCCTTTGCGGGAGTGTGGTTATTTTTTTCTAAGCATAGGTTTGGTTTGGTCTCTCATGTTTTTGTATATTTTTTCTTCCTTGTATGCAGCTTTCCATGTGATGACATATGACTGTTGAATACTATAATGTCAGCCTATGTAGAATACTAATGTTCATAATGATGGCTAAAATGTGAATCCTATTATTTAAAAAAAAAAAATGAGTGACAAATATCAATGTTATTATTAGAAAATGGACTTTAAGTCTAACTCAACCTCATAAAACTAGTTTAGTAAAGTATGGTTTACACCCAGCACTATTTAATATTTTGGTCATATCCCTAGTCATTGTGATATCTCTAACATATGCTCTCACACCAAGGACATTGAGCGTGGGAATAGAGGTTGTTTGATAGTTGGTAGAATGACATGCCAAACAAATACCATTAAGATAGATTCTCATATGCTCTAATACCATCGTAGAAAGTGGATTTTCAGGATCTCAAGTTGATGTTGGATCTCCAACAGTTACGAACCAGAATTAGGAAAGAAATATTTTATTGAATAGAATAAAAAGGATGAATAAGTGATTAATCTCTCCTCCAAGGGTTTCTTACTCGCAAAGTGCTAATGCTCAATTACAAATGATACCCCAAAGAATGAAATCATTTCCCCATCCTTTGACTTATTTAACTCATTACTAAATAATTGATATCCTAATTGTCTTAACTAACCCCTTTCCCACAGTCCTAACAATCAGCCAGCTAAAAAAGTGAAATTCCAACAACCAACAGGAAACATACAGAAAATTTATCCACTTACCGACTCTGTCCTAGAGATCCAAGTGCACGACTTCTGAGTGGCTGGCTAGTTTTTTGGCTAGGAGTTCCCAAATCGCAAGGTATCAACTTTGCATATATTGGTCTCATCAAATTATCAATCCACACATAAAAACCAACAGCTAGAGCAAGACGCATAGACCATATGACAGCAACTGCAACAGTAGAGTATATTTCAGCAGGCACAGCATCTACATTAATGACATCAACATTTACAATTTGCTGATGTAGCTTTCTCCATACATCATTCCAACTATCAATTGGCATTCGATTGACTGGATGACGCCGAAAAATAATATCATCCGGATTCCCTTCTGTTCCTATCACTGTCCCGTTTTTGTAATAAGGTAGAATAACTGCAGAAACATGAAAACAAATATTGAGCAAAACAACATTTAAACCAGACCTACAGCTTTACATAGCTAGGCTGAAGCAATAGCATGGACCAAAGTGCACCGCACCAATACAATAACTTTTGCAATTGTAAAATACATTGCAATACATATTGTAAAATGATAAAATGCCAGATCAGCTTGAAGGACAATTGATATTATTATGCCATTCTGCAGTTTATTCTGCTGACACTTCCCTGTTCTACCTTCTTTTCCTTTTTTTTTCTTTTATTTGGCAAATGTATTTTATTAGTGACGGGATTTGACCCACGACCTATCCTTCTCTCCCTGCAGCTTTTACCATCAAACCAACCTTATATCTCCACCTTTTGCACCTTCTTTTTCTTTTCAGGAGTAGAAATACAAAAAATGGTATCCCTATATCTTCATTACTTAATTTGCAATAAACAAAACAAGATTGTCTCAAACAAACAGCACAAACGGCAATAAACACAAACTAATTTCATCAATCAGCTAACATGTTCAACCCAACAGTGAGAACTTCACATAATGCACCAAATTAAACTCAGAAGCAACAAAAATGCAAAGACAATATATAAAACAGAGTCTTCTCTGATCTCTCAGCTAAACTTCTAAACTCCTAAACTCAGAGTCACATTATCTGCATTAACTCTCATAACATCCTCATACAACATATTCAAATCACCAAGCCATAAATCAAACTAATGATACCCAGTAAACATCTTACTCACAACTAGCAACTTAGTTTCGTGTCCAGCATAACATATAGACTCTATTAAAGACAAATTTCTCTACAAGCACTCATGAGAAAAGAAAATATAAAGTTTAACAAACCTAGCTGCTCATAAAGTTAAAATAAACTATGCACTTAACTTTAAGAAACTTTTTTCATTTAACTACTTTTTTCTACTCCTGAAAAAGGAAAGGAAAAGGAAAAATCTCCACCTGATATTGTTTGACCGTAATTAGCGTACTCCATAAACTGTACATTATTAGAGTCAAGAAGTCTCAAAAAATCGCTGAACTCTATTCCGTGTGAGTTCTCAGGATCCCACTCAGTCCCCTTGAGTTTTCCTCGCAAAGTCAACAGAACTCTGCTCCACGAAGAAGCCATCACAAGCTGTCTCTCTAACTGCACGTTCGCCTTCTTGTCAAACTCTTCCAACTCATCCATTCTCTTCCTTTCCGCCTCCTTTAGTTTCTGTGCACAGTTCACTGTTCTCATCAATCACACAAGTTCCAACCGAAATATGCAGAGGTGCATAAATATCAAAAATTGCATATTTGCATTGCACTATCAAGAAAAAACAATAAATCAAAACTGCTCACAATACAGATAATACCGAATTCTTAGTTTCCAGAATTTCCTAAAATTGTTCCCTTTTTTCCTTTTGTGACTAACCTCGAATAGTTGCGCGGATTCAGCGTCTTGTTCTTGCTCTTTGTTGGGTGTGTCGAAAACAGAATTGGAAGCCTTGATTCTGAGTTTGCATCGATTTGTGAAGTTGCGAGGGGGAAATGCATTAGTGAGAAAGTGGGGCGAATAGATGGAAAATTGGGAGAAATGGGTTTTCTGAGGGAAGAAGGGCTTTGGGAGTTGAAGCCAATCAATGGTGTTTACAATTGAAGAATTCATGTTCTGCGATAATCACAGAAGCACAGCGAGTTTCAGCTTTTGGTCAAGTTCATATCTTCTTACCACCACACTTCACTTCGCTTCACCACATTCAAGAGTGTCTCCAAATTGCAGTGTAGTTATCACCTTTCTGCATTTTGAAGTTCATGTTGGGGTTTAGGGGATAGAGATAATTGTTTTATTTATTATTATTTTTTTTTAAATATGAATGTAAGTAATAATAATATAATATTATTAAGTTAATATATAAAATAAATTTATATATATTAAAAATAAATAAAATTAATTAATTAATTAATTATAGATAAATAAAAAATAAAAAACAAATTATTTAACAAAAAATAAATAAAAATAACTATTAATTTTAAAAAGTTTAATAAATAATTATATTATAAAAGTAGAATTAGAATTATGGTAATAAACATAAAAAATAAAATTCTTTATATATTACTAGTTTAACACAGGCGTTGTGTATATATATTTTTTAAATATATGTGATATTATATTAGTAGGTGATAATATTATAATGTTATTAAGTTAATATATATATATATATATATTAAAATTAAAGTGAAATATATCAGAACAGATAAAAGAATAATTATTGATAAATAAAGAAGAAGAGAAGAAACAAAAACATCTGATTTTATAAAAAATTTATGAAAGTAACGGTCAATTTTTAAAAATTTAATAAATTATTATATTTAAAAGATAAAATCAATATTTTCAAAAGTGGACAAAAAAAGAAAATTCCCTTCTATATATTGTTATAGATTATAAATAATATTTTTTTATTGAAACGAAAAAAATATTAATATTCTTTTTATATCTTTTTCTTGTCTTTTATTAAAACAAGTGTTTACCTTTACGAAGTGTCTAGAAAATTTTATTTAGTATGTATATATTATGTACATCATAAACTCAATATTATTCTGTTTAATTTACTATCTTTACCCATTATAATTTTAGTTCTGTAAATTGAATTATTTTTACTTTTGGTTATTGTAAAAGAATAATATGATTTTTTGTCCTTTTAAAATTAAAAGTTATTTTTAAATTTTTTATATTCTACAAAATTCATTATTTATATACATTTTACTTTTACGGAAAGATGTTGTACATTGCTTGGTATGTGGTTATAATTTCAATTAGCTGAACAAATGGGCAAGAATATGCAATGAACTCTGAAAAAGTCATTGTCATCAAAGGGTTATATTCCAAATTACAAGAATATAAGACTTTTATTATGCAAATATAAGAGAGGTTAACTAACCAGTTTTGAGATATTTGAATACTATTTAAACTGTGTAGTTCTTAGCTATGTTATTTAATTTCACATCAAATAAAATATATAAAAATTATTTTTTATAATGCATAAAACTGTCATGAAAATTTATATTTAATTTAAATTAATATATTTAAAATACTATGATACAATAATTCAATATTTTAAATTTTATATATAATATAATGCACAATGAACTCTCTTTATATATAGATATGTCTATATATAAATTTATGAGAAAGTTATACATAATTTAATTGATATGTATAAAAAAATATTTATTATATATAATTGAACTTTCTTTTATTTCAATAATTTCCTTTATTGTTATTATTTTTTAACTATTTTAATTTTATAGTTCTTAATTATTATATTTAAATTTCATACAAATAAAATATATAAAAATTATTTTTTATAATGTATAAAACTGTCATTTTAATTTATGAAAATTTATATTTGACTTTACTACAATAAAATAATTCAATTTTTATAACTTGTTTTACAATATATTGCACAAATATGAATTGTCTTTACTTTATTTATATATATATATATATATATATATATATATATATATATATATATATATATATATATATATAATATATGTATATTATAAATTATATATAAAAATATTTTTATTATATATATTTTTTTTTTTTTTATTTTTTTT
>Ga0099822_1012196_pt1 | contig 10325 bp, 4 predicted proteins | sample CowpeawhiteBW_FD_76839 | JGI IMG/M metagenome (GOLD analysis project Ga0099822, IMG submission 76839) | Root nodule microbial communities of legume samples collected from California USA - Cow pea white BW | ecosystem: Host-associated > Plants > Roots > Nodule | place: USA: California | collected... | reverse complement strand
TTTCATCCAATACATAAATATTTTTTAAAAAGGTAAAATAATATATAAAATAATAAAAATATAAAAATATTATAAATTTAATAGTATTAAAGATTAAACATACTATATTATTTAAATTCTTAACATTAAAAAAAATTAAAATCATATAATTGTCCATATAAAGTCATTTAATCTTTTGGTAATGAAAATGATTATAAAGTCATTACTTCCTTATACAATATCACTAACATTAAAAAATAACAAATCCAAAACACTTTATAGTTCATGGCAATTTTAACATTCTTTTCAAATAGAATGCACCAACACCCATTCGATTACAAAGTTCAAAATCTCTTCCATGACTCATTAACCCAAATTCAAATAAAGAAAACATTAATTGTGATTCCTAACACAATATTAGTTTACAGACTATGCATTATAAAAAAAAAGGAGAAGAGTTAAAGTGTAGAGTGAGGGCTAGGTTTGAAGATGGAGAGCTAGTTAATTAAATATGGTAAAGGGATATAGTTGTCACTTTAGTTTGCTTCAAACGAAATCCATTTCAGAGTGATAGAGGAAGTTTATAGCTAAGGTAGAACATTAGTTTTCATTTTGTTGATTTATAGTTTTCAAAATATATTTACACTCACGTATAAAAAGCAAATTAGGCTTCAATGGATCAAGGATAGGAATAAGACAGTGGAAAGAAGAACCCAGATGGCCTTCACAAGAAAAAAAACTTTTATACTCAAGGAAGAGTGCGGTAAAACAAATTAAACACAGTTAGATACAGAATATTTTATAAATCATTACTGTATATAAATATCTAACAAACTGCACATGATAAAATATGACAAAACAGTTCATGTACAGAGACAGTGGCAGGAAGAACCCAGATGGTCTTCACAAGAAAAAAACTTTTATACGCAGAAAAAGGGCAATGAAAAAATTTAAACAGCATAGATAAATGCAAATATGTGGATAAACTAACACTTCCTATAACATTCTTCAAAATCCCCTACAAACTTGTCTATACCGTTCTCATAGAGATAACCTAGCAGCACCAAAATTAGCATAGCCTCATTACTATTCTTGAACGGGGTGAAAGTACATTACACTTGCAAACTCACAACTTAATAACAATTTAAAAAATGTTCAATTTTTTTTATTATAAAGCAAAGAGTATTGCTCTACCTATTTCCAGTAAGTTTTGTCTAGACCAAGTTGTCCTACCAAACTTAAGCTGTGAAAGTGTAGAAAGGAAGGAAGAGAAAACAAACCTGGGATAGCAATGTTGTCGTCAGTGTTGGTATCGATCTCGATTAAAACGTAACAGTGTCGATCAAAACACAACAGTGTCGTTTGTTTTCTAAAACAAAAATCAAACAAATGAATGAATCAAACTTAAAACTAGATAAAACAGAAGAGAAACAAGAAACGTTGTTGGAATGGAGAAGAGAGAAGAGATTCAGATACCTTGAATCAATCAACCGCAACAAAAGAAGAGAGAAAAAATTTAGAGTTCAGAGAATTGAAATCATGGAATATAGGATGCAGTTCAGATAAGTTTGGATAAAAGTTTGATCCAACGTTAAAATTTAGATTTCCCATATTTTAAAATCTATAAAAATAAAATAAAAATCTGATCTAAAAAATAAATAAAAAATGGATATAAAGTAGAAAGCAGAATCTATAAAGTAGTTTTACAGTGGACCGGTTCAGTTTAAAATTGGACCAGATTAGGTAAATTAATTTTTTTGCCCACCCTTAGCATAAGGTGTACAGATTGAAAAAAAGAACTCTATGGACTAAAACAAGCCTTAAAAGCTTGATATAGTCGCATTGAGGCTTATCTTTTTATCTTTCTATTTCATGTTGTAGTGTAAATTTTGTGTTGATCTTTGCATGCTTTCCTTAAAATTTTTACACTTTGCCTAGCTGAAAACATGAAAAACTAAATTGAATATGTTTCTTCTGTTTGTTTAGTTCTTTTTTTGTTGTAAGATCACTAGCAAAACTCCAAAAACATATTCCATGTTGTTTAGGTGCATATTGAGAGGTCATGAGTTTGTGCTTTTATTAATTTGGAAAAGAATTTGTATTGAACTTTAGATTTCAATACATGTGTCCTCTTTGCATGGTGATGATTCTAAGAACTCATGATTTGAGTTCTTAGGATTCAAGATTAAATGTTTTTCCCTCTTTTCCAAATAAATGTAGTAGTTTGGCTCTTTTTGAGTTTTAATAAACTTAACCTCTCATTCTTCCAATGAAGTCCAAAAAGCATAACTTATAGTTTAAATATTTTAATCTTTAATATATTATTAACTACCAAAAAGGCCATAAATCCATATGTCCGTAAAGATTTTTGTAGTACTTTTGACATTTGCTTCAAAACATGTGTTATGTGCACTTTGAACTCAAGTTCTGCAAATTCTAATTGGCCAATGAGCATTTGAAACGTAGGCTCAATGAGAAATTGTGCAAGTTGAGTTCAAAGTGCACATTGTCTATGGTCGGAAGCGAATGTTGAAGGCACTACAGGAGATCTTTATGGACAAAGAAATTTATGTCCTCTTTTGGTAGTTAGTGATCTACAAAAGATTAAAAGATAAGTCATTATTTTCGAACTTTATTGGAGAAAGGTGAGTTGAGCTTATTGAAGTTCAACAAGAGCCAAACTATTGCATTTATTTAGAAAAAAAGGGAAAAAAACACTATCATTCTTCTTGAGTTTACGATGTTAAGATATTCAATCCTTTCATTGTATCATTCATGTTCATTGTATAAGAGTGTTTATTGTATAGGAGTTTTCATTATATATAGGAGTTTTTATTATATAATATTATTAGTTCAATAATTATGTAATGTATCCTTTTATTTGGTTGTGTATATTATATTGGCAGGTTTTGTTTGGTTGTATATAACACAGTTACCGACAAATAAATTCATCGATAATGTCACCATTAACAACATAGCATATGCCATTGATAATTACCGATGGATTTCATATATTTGTCGATAAATTTTACAAACAAGTAAATTACCAACATATGTCGTTCCATCCATATTCTGTCAAAAATTACAAATTATCAATAGATTTCACTCGTTTTTTACGAATTATGACCATCAATAATACGAGATTTTTTTGTAATGTCTAATAGCATGTAGTTTTTTGCTACCTCACTTAAAATATTTGGACTTTTCATTATTCAATATACCATAATTCAATCAAACACAAAACTTACATAAAATCAACATATAGTGACTTCGTCACTTCCATATATAAATATTCTATACTAGAATACTATTATAAACCGGAAAACTTATACTTGTCTTTGACAACAATTTTCAAAATTTGAGCAATAACTATTTTAATATTTAGGGATCTAGAGTAAGATATTTAAATTTAACAAAATTTTAATATGAATGAAACAAATTGAAAAGATTATTTTCTTTGACCAAGATTGTAAGGCCCATTATTTTTCTGCCCTTATGTTTAAGGGTTGCCTCAAATCAGTTGGCCCATAGGGTGTCCAAAGCTCTTAAGGCAGCCTAACCCCTCTCATTTCTACCACTTTGCAAAAAAAAAAAAAGACAACCACCTTACTCTCTTCTTTCCCCTCAACAGAAGCTCTGTTAAGGTTTGGTCCTTAGTTCACTTCAAGCTAGCTCAATTTCGTTTCTTCTCCACGTAAGTTGACCTCTAGCCTTTATACTTTTCCCTTAAACTCTATTTTTCGTGGACCAATAAAGATTCATGAGTTTAACCTTGTTTTTCCATCTGGGTCACTATTTCCACCTCTTAAATCTGCTCTTGGAGTTGTTGTGTTCGTGGGCTTAGGTGTCGAAGTAGTTTGCTAGCTCTTTCCAGGTAAGGGAAGCTAAGGTTTCACCCATTTTTATCTTTTTGGTCCATTTTTAGTTTCATTCGGTGATTCTGATGTTTGTGTGGTGTTTACGATAGTATGATAATGTATTGGGTGTTGTTTGTATGAGTTTTTGGTTGTTGTATGCGTGAATAGTGGAGGAAGTCTGATAACCTCGCCCAAGCGAGTAAAGCTCGCCTAAGCGAGAGTATCAGAAAACCCTCCCAGGTGTTGCGCGAGCTGTCGCTCAGGCTACGAGCTCCAGTCTTGAGCGATAAGCCATCTCGCTCAGGCGAGGAGGTCTCGCCTAAGCGAGAGAACGTGACAACACCATTGTTCCCTCTTCGAGCTCTCGCCTAGGCGGAGGGAGCTCGCCTGAGCGAGACCCTTCTGCTTGAGCGAGAAGTTGGGCGAGAATGCATCAGGTTCTGTTTTCTTCTCTGTCCTTGTATGTTTGCCACATGTTTGGGTGAATTAATATGTTAAAAGCATGGAATGAGTGATGTGAATGTATGGAATTGGTTCATGGATCGAATATGATGAGTTTGGTATGGTTTTAATATGGAATATGAATGAAGGTTGGTTATAAAGTTTGGCATGAGATTGTTATGCATGATAAGTACCTATTTGGTTGGTGAAGCATGATTTGTGTGTGGTTAGGACGTAATTCCACGATAGTTTCATGGTGGTGCCTCATTGTTTAGGGCGTAATTCCATGAGCCTCTAGGTGAAACCTCATGGTGGTGTCTCAGTTGGTCGAGACGTAATTCCATGACCCCTGTTAGTGGGAGTTCATGGTGGTGCTCCATCTATATAATTTAGTAAGGATTCAAGGTAAGGATTGCATCCTGACGCTCTAAAGAGTCACTTAGTCTCACGTAGAGCGTACTAACTCGAGTGGTGAGAGTAGCAAGAGGCCTGAAACCCATTAGGGGCTAACCTTGTGTGTGGAGGTTGAGACATTGGAACAATTAGCTCGGTAGAGCAGTGAAAGCCACCACAAGTATTTTTAGATATTGTAAGGAGTAGTGTTGTTTATACTCCAAGACTCGTTTTCTATATTATCTGTGTGACATGTTATTTAATTAAAGTAATTATTTAATTGGAGTGTTATAGAAATCGATTACAATATCATAAAAAAATCGAATAAATATAAACTTATTTTATTTGAAAATCTGAAATTATTTTGAAGTACGATGATAAATATGAGATATGATGAGACCAGAGAGATGGGATAGTGAAATTTTATGAGAGAAAGAAAAAGAAAATGACAAAAGAGAGAAGAAAGAAGCACTACAATAAGAGGAATTAAAATCATATAAAAATATATAAAAATGTATTTTTTTATGTTTCTTGAATAATATTTTTAAAACGCTTTAGGTGTTAATTGTACATGATCGCATTAATATGGTAGATGGCATGTACATTCACTCAAAGACAAACCAAAGAAGTTTCCCACATAACCTTGTTTCTCATTAATTATGGCCACCATTCATTATTTTGTAACACAGTGGGGAGATACCTGAACTTTCCTTTATAAATTATAATAGTTTTATTTTAAAGTTTAAAAACTTTAACTGTCTATATAAATATAAACACTTAAATACAAAAAGAAATTATATTTACTTACCAACACTATAGCCGGCATATCGGTATTATTAAACACTTAAATACAAAAAGAAATTACATTTATTTAACACTATAGCCGGCATATCGGTATCAACGCTGCTAATGGTTTCTTCTAATGTATTTTGTACTATAAATTAGTAACGAACTCTTATATTTCTTGATATATTATATTTTTTCACCAAAAGAAAATTATCAACGTTATGCTAAACTAATTTGAAATATATATCTACTTTCTTCATAAACACTTACGATTTTTTAAAATTATTTTGAAAATTTATGTAGAACTATTTAATTGATTAAAGAACCATAACATAGACTAACTAAAAAAAGGGTTAAAGATTAATTTATTCATCAAAAATATATTTTGAATTTCACCACATGAGTAAGTGTTCTTGAAATAAGTTGCATTCACAAGCCCTTCAGGAGAATTTTTCCTTTTCCACTTACAGGTTAAAAAAAATATCTTTCTAATTTATTTTCTCATTTCATTGATTTGGTTTCAATATCTACATTTTATTTGTTGGTGTAGGTTTCTACATTTAGTAGTACTTACTGCTGATAAAAAAAAAAAATACTTAATAGTACTTTTTGATAGATTTTTAAGAAACTTGGTATTCTGAAGTGTGATGTACATTATTTGTGAAAAAATAGGGAAACTATTCATTTCACATTGATTGGATTAAACTATATATATAGAATTAAGGAATTAAGGTAAGCGAGTGAGTTTAAATTTTGTATTATTTATTTTCTTCTTTTTTTTCTCTTATTATTTTGTACTTTATTTGTTACCTAAAATATTATTGAGATTATATCTTAAAATTTAATGCTAAATAATTTAAGAAATAATTTTGGAAATAGTAGTTTTTAGTCATGCAATTTTAAATCAATTCATCACTAGTGCAGTAAGGGCTTTTTGTCCCAGTTATTTTCCTCATTTTGCCTCGGGTCTGGAACCGAGGCATATTGGGACGAGACCTAAAGGCACTCCTTTTGGCCTCGGTCGTTACCCGAAGCCATAAAGTTCCTTTTATGCCTCGGTTCTAAATGAACCGGAGCCATAGTGTTCCGTAACACGTCGCCGACGAAACGCAGCAGCCACCACCATCTTCCTCGCCATGAGCGAACCAGATCTGCATATGTCGCTGTCAGCCACCTGCAACGAACCATAACCACGGCCAACCTCCATGGAAGCCACTACGTCACGCTCAGCAGCACCACCGTGACCGCGAGTTCCGGCACCGCAACAGCAGCCTGCGTTCCGCAACAGCAACCTGCGTTCCGCAACAGCAACAACACTGTCTGGACCTGCAACCACCAAGGCAACACCTGCAACGTTCACCATCAACACATATCCACTGCCTGCACGCGAGCCAGATTCGAACGATCCTCAACGCTGCGCAGATCTGTAACTACGACCAACACCTCCATTGCAGCAGCGAGAGCAAGATGCATTCTCCGCAACGCTCCAACACTGATCTGCACCATTAACGCTCACGCATAGCTTCATTGCGCCGCAACACACAACCTGCAACAACAGCGTCAACGAGCCATGGAACAGTCATGCCAGAGGGAGAAGAGAAAGGGTACTGTTGCAGATAGGGGGCGCGGGGAAGAAGAAGAGAAAGGGGGCTCGCGAATTTGGTGCCCTAATTAAACCATATGACCTTGGTTATTAATTGAACCGAGGCATATAGCCCTATTTGGCACCGATTCAGACCCACCCGAGGCCAAAGAGGTAACAGCTAGTGGATTTTTGGCTTCGGGTCTGTGTAACCGAAGCATATGAGCCTCCTTTGGCACCGGTTTTTGGCGAACCAAAGCATATATCTCTCTTTTGCTTCGGGGTTAGGCTGAACCAAGACATAAAAGTTGTCTGAAATTGCAAAAATGTCACCGCGTCATTATATGCTTTGGTTCCTGGACAACCGAGACATATAAAGCGAGGTAAAAATCAATTTCTGCACTAGTGCATTCTTCTCTAGTTATTTTTTCACCTGGTGAAATTCAATATGTTGAATCTAGCTTTATGTAGATAAAATTTCAAAAGACTTGTACAAATTTTAATATTTTATAATATATGGTTTATAAAATTTTTAAAATATTGATTATAAATATTAATTATATAGTATAATTTACAAATGTAAAACTATTTATTTATGAAAATTATAATTTTATAAAAAATATTTATCATGTAATAGAAAGATTAAAATACTAGTTAAAAGTAAAATTCAATAAAATAAATATGAAAATTAAAATGAATAATTTGGAGTCTTAATTTTTCACGTTAAGCACCGCCCATAGTATGTTTTTTAAGCAAAAACCTTAAACGCGTACCAAAAGTCTCCTACGTTTTCTTTTAAACAATTTATATAAACTAGTTTGACTAGCACAAAAACATTTTTAATAAATATATCAAAATAACTTTAAGAATTTCAAAACTTATAAAATGCAAACTACTAAACAAATAAATTAGTTTAATTATAAATTAGAACTTTATTTATTAACACTTAACTTATAACTACAAGTTAAATTTGTTATTCACACCCTCTATTTTGCACCCTTTCTCATTCCCTTGAATACATTTTTTTAAGTTATAACCTTTCAATACCTAATAAGGTCTTCACCTCCAAGTCCTTTTCAATCTTTTTTTTTCTTCTTTGTTTGTTATTAATTTTCTACAATTTTCATTATAATTTCCTTTTATATATATATATATATATATATATATATATATATATATATATATATATATATATATATATTATAATGACTACCAATTGTCTCTCACTCTTTTTAAATAAAAAGATAGTTGCTTAACAAATTGAGTCACCTTTCTCAACCTTTGAACAACTTTTTCCTTTTGATAGCAACTTTCACTATGTAAAAAAAAGTTATTTTAACAACCCACATATTCTCTTACCTCCATTTGTTGTCTCTATAATAATATATCAAATGAAATTGTTTAATTGAAATATAAATTTAAGTTATTAAGTAAAGATGGTTGTTGAAAGATAATATAATAAATTTGGAAGAGGATAATGTATCACATCCTCAATATTAAAACCTTTTCACCCGCAAATCCTTATCAATCTTTTTCTTCTTCGTTTGTTCTGAATTTTCTTGTGTTTTTATAACAAATTCCTTTTATACAGAGAGAGAGGTAACCGAATCATCTATTCTCAAACGGTCAAGGTATGTCAACTCCTACCCAATAACCTTAATAGTTGTCCATGTTTGTCATATTTGTAACACTCAGGTAAACATTTAAAATGTTCGGTTGAACGAGGACTGGTCTGAGAAATTGGTGTGATAAATATTTTATGTTACTATTGAATATGTTGCTCTTGTTTTTGTATTATTTTAGTGTTTATGTTGGAAGAGAAATGAAACCTATATATTAGTCTAGAAACTTATGCAGTTCAGATTCAACAGCTGAAAAGCATAGAGAAGAACCAAGCTTCACTTCGCAGATCCAAGGTCTGCTAGTGTTTTCTGTTCTACCAACTTCCAAGGTTCTCCATTTTTCCTAATTATTTTAAGGTTTGTTGTGCGGTTCTCTGCTTGTTTCATTGTGTTTAAAGAAGTTTCCTGCTCATACCACCTTTCTTCTTCATCCTACTCAATTTTTCTCTATTATTATTTCTTTTTCTTCCACGTAGTTTCGGTGTATCTACTTCTATATTGTTGGAAGTGACATATCGACTAAAAGTAACATCGATTTATTACATATAAAAAAGTTGTTATATAAATTTTCATCTTATAAATCGATTTTGTAAAATTATGATAAATTTAATATTTACTTCTTAATTCTTAATATGATAACAAAACCATATTTTAAATTATATTTGATTTGTAATTTTGAGAGAAATAATAATTTTTGGTATAAGACAATTCTATAAATTGTTACTATGTCAATTTATAATTCTCAACGGTTGAGATTCATGATCAATACATATATTTATTTTTAAGGCTAGTTACCTACTTTTTACTTTTCAAACAAATGAATAAAGTTATTCTATTCAGAATCATGTTACGTTTAATTTCTATTATTTTGGTTAGCTTTTTATAATTGTATATTTAGTCTCACACGAAATATATTTGTCTCGGTATTAAAGAATGTGTTGGAAGTCTGTCCACTAGATATATAAGATTAATTTACAATAGATATATGAATGTAAATTTTACTTTACGATTTGAGTTTATAAAGTTGAATTATACTTAAATTCTATTTCTTCTGTCTATCTATTATATATCAAAACTTTATCTAACGTGTGTATGTCATTTATGATTTCCTGTCTGTGCACCAACTCACATATATTTATATATCAGCAACTAATAGTAGCTTTCTGGAACTGATATTCAGAATAATTGAGTTGAGAATCTGAGACAGAAAAAGAGAAGATGTGGGCATACAGCAGAAAAGGAGATTCTGGGTTTTCATCATCTTCCACTGCAGAAGAAGTTACTCTTGGAATAGATGCCACTGGTCTTACTGCAATTGTCACAGGTCACAATTATCTCTTTCTCAATCTTTTTCTGTCTTTCATAATGCTCAAACGTAAAGAAAAGAATGACGAAATAAAAATTATATTATCTGATTTATTTTTGTTTGTTTGCTACATATGCATAGAAATTTTGATTGAAGTTGTTGTTGTTGAAAGAACAATAGGTGCATCAAGTGGTATTGGTGCAGAGACAGCACGAGTTCTTGCATTGCGTGGTGTTCATGTGATTATGGGAGTGATTGAAATGATTGATGCATATAATGTGAAGGAATCGATTCTTAAGCAAATTCCCACTGCTAAAGTTGATGTGATGAAGTTAGACCTAAGTTCCATGGCCTCTGTT